>ERZ1023420.16-NODE-16-length-140078-cov-25.218136_pt1 | contig 140078 bp, 126 predicted proteins | sample MGYA00380512_ERZ1023420 | MGnify/ENA primary metagenome ERZ1023420 (study PRJEB33173, sample SAMEA4830390) | metagenome | study: EMG produced TPA metagenomics assembly of the PRJEB25223 data set... | reverse complement strand
AGCAAAATCATGCTAATCTGGAATAAAACCTACAAAAGATAATTCACTTTAATACCCCACATTTATTTGTGGGGTATTTTTAATTTAAAGAAACGCCTTGAGATATTTCATAGTAGTTATAAAAATTAATTAGTATTGAATATCACTACTACATTTTTAAAAAGTGATGCAGATTTATAGCCATAATTTTTAGATTTACATTGACGATACTGCATCGAAAGGCACACTTACACACCTAAAAAACGTCGTGCTAAAAACAAATTTACATGTGGTAATCCAATATCCTTATTATACATTTTAACAGTTGGTTTAAAGCAAACTTTAAAAATATATAATTTCCAACCTATTTAATTACATTTGTTTCTTAAAACGCATATATGATCCAGAATAGAAAATAGTTGCATTAAAGATCAAAGATTGCTTAAGAATCAGCAAGTTTTGACGTTAGAGAGTAATAAAAAATATTCAAAAATCAATTAGAGGAAAAGAGGCTGCTTAATTATTCCTTTGATACACCTACTACATTTCAACAAACAATAGATTTAATTAATGAAGGTAATTTAAAAGTTAAAGATGTTATCACTGATGAGATAGAGCTAGATGATATTGTGGAGTCAGGATTTGAACAACTCCTAAATGATAAATCACAAGCAAAAATTCTCGTTAAGTTATAAAAGAGCCTCCCTAATATAGGGGGCTCTTTTATTAACTAAAACATAGTTTCATTTAGTCAAGTATTTGTGAGTTTTTACAATTCGTTAATCTAAGGATATTTAACAATACAATTATTTAATGATTGTATTGTTAAATACAAAACTAGGTTCGGCACCTAAAATAATAAGAAATATTTGTGAATACTTCACATTTTGGAATTTTAACATCATATCTTTAAAAAATATAAAATCTCTATCATTTTTAACTTTTTCAACTTCTTGTTCATATAATTTTAAAACAGATTCTCTTATTAAAGTTGGTCTCTCATTTTGAATAGTTTTAGGGTTATCTGAAAACATGAGTAATCCTAAATATTTATAGTGGATACTTAATTGTCGTGTCAAACTAGCTATATATTCTAACTTTTCATACATACTAGGAAACTCGTTTCTTAGTTTTTTCAAATCTAACTTAGCTTGGTTTAATTCTTCCATTTCAGTAAACATTTTATCACTACTCCAATTCCCATGGCTTATTGATATCAAGAGACTCAATTATATTTTTACTTCGCGATCTTTTAATTTTTCTCATTTTAGCTCTTTCTTCGCCGTCCATAAATAATAATTTTTCTTCTTTGGACTGAGGAGAGATTTTGGGTATTTTAATTGGTTTTTTCTTTTCATCTAAAGCTACAAAAGTAAGAAAAGCTAAAGCAGCAATTTTTCTTTCTGCAGTAATCATATCTTCTGAAATGACTTTACAAAATACTTCCATAGATTTTTCTCCTGTATAAACTACATAAGATTCTATACAAACTGAATCAGATTGCGTGATTGGATATAAAAATTCTACTGAATCGGTAGAAGCTGTAACACATTCTTTAACTCTTGCATGTCTTCTAGCTGATAGCGTTGCGTTATTATCAATTTTTTTCATCAACACCCCTCCAAATAGGGTATTATAATTGTTTAAATCATTAATTAATACTTGATCCGTACTGACAATTTTACTATCACTAGGAAATTTATAATTTTCCATAAAAAACTCCCGTTTCTATAATTTTTTACCTTCTAATTATAGAGCGAGAGTATATAAGTATAAAATATCTTTTTTTTATACAGCCATAAATTTCTCAAATGCCTTTATATTTAATAGTTAATTAAGAAGTTTTCTTGAAGAAATTTAATCCAATTTTTTGTTAAAGAATCAACTATAATATCTTTTCTCCAAACAATGGCAAGTTCCCATTTCATAGAAGGTTCATTAATATCGATGGCTTTTAAATTATTATCTAATAATTCTAGTATTCCTTCGGGTAATATACATACTCCCAGATTATTTAATAACATTTCTTCTATGAAACTCCATTGGGTGGTTTCAAAAATCATATTAGGATTAAAGCCATAATTTCTACACGTATTTTTGATTTTATCGTTTAAATAGAAGTCAGAATTAAATAAAATAAATTCTTGTTCTTTTAAATCGTCAATATTAATCGTTTTTCTCTTAGATAATTTATGATTTTTATGAACAACCAATTTTAATTTTTCTTCTAAAAAAGAGAATGTATTAAAGTTTTTATTATTTGTAGGCAGCACGGTAATTCCCATGTCTAAATCACCATAATATATATCGTTTTCAATTTTTTTACTACCATTTTCAAAAAGTTGAAAAGTTATATTAGGATACATTTCATGAAATTGCGAAATTAATTTAATTAATATTCTTATATTAATAATAGTAGGTATTCCAATTTTTAAACGTCCAGTTTTTAATTCTAATAAATTACTTAATTCATTAGGGATATTATCATACATTTTAAGCATTTCTTTACATTGAGAAAAGAAAGCTTCTCCTGCGTCAGTTAAGTATATTTGATTTTTATATCTATTAAATAAGATTACTTCTAATTCTTCTTCTAATAATTTAATTGTATTACTAATTGTAGGTTGTGTAATAAAAAGACTAGCTGCTGCTTTGGTCATACTTTTTTGTTTTACAACTTCCACAAAATACTGCATATGTTTAAGTTCCAATAAATTTCCTCCTTTTTATTATTCTATATAACGATGAACGACTAACACCTGTCTGTTCGGCAAATCTCTTCGCCTGTAATCTTTGTTAATCATATAGAATTTTGATTTCTCTTTTCTTGTGCTCAGGTAATGAAGCTTCTAATCCTTTTTTAATACTTTCACTTAGTAAATTAGCTTCGAATTCAACAAATGCGCTCATCGTAGTAAATAATATCTTGCCCATCGCATCTTTCGTTAATACATTCATATATATAATATGTAAATAAATGCTGTTTTTAGCGAATCATTAAGATAACTCAATTAATTCTTCCGTTGTACGTCCAAAACAATCTAATTTATAGAGAACTATAATATTGCCTCCTCGTAAATAAAAAAACTTATCAAGTTCCAATCTTTTCATTTTACGATTACTTGCTTTCTTGCTAAAAATACATTCACAACCATATTTCTCAAGTGTATCAATTTATGCATCAAGACTTTGATTTTTTATTGACACACGTGAATAACCAATTTTTGCCATTTGAATACCGCCTCTTTTAAACTTTTTCGGGTAAAACTATTAATGAAATCTAATTCTCGATGCAAATAAAAACGTCTCTTAGCGTCCTAAAAACCAAGTTATTAAAAATTCTCCATATTTAATTATTAATAGTTTCAAACGTCAGTTCATATAAATCTTTATCATCTAAATTAATGAACTTCCCCAATATTCACTCGATACCGGTTATTTATTTTGTTTCTTAGAGATTTGATTATAATAGTTTATATTAATATGTATATTGGTTGTATAACTATTACTTTGATTGTGTCTTTAAATTATTCAAACGTTTTTTATTAATTGGCATTAAATAATAATTCTCATTAGGTAAGACATTAGTGTGTTTTTCTTATATAACTTCGTTTCCATTTAAATAAGCTTTTATATCTATATTTTTAACAGTTCCACCGCCTAAATTTTGTAGTTAAAAAGCAGTAGTTACATAGTCAGAATAAGTTTCAGTTAAATTTTTTAATTTTAAACCTTTTCTTCCTTGTTCGATAATAACTTAATCGAAGGCTAAGAATGGAATAAAAGAAATTTTAATTTGTCTGATTTGTATAATTACTGAAATGATATATAAAATTGTCATAATAAATATTCCAATTCAACCAATTGCTTGTAAATATTTCTCAACCAATTCTCGTTTTGAAATAAGTAATAATTTAATTCTACTCTATCTCAACAATACAATCTATATTCGTTAATACATTTAATAGTATTTGATAACCTGGAATAAGTTTTAAAGACTATTTCATAGTAAATTACTAATTAAGAAAGGGGTACTTAAGTAAAGAGATTATGAGCATAACGTTCATTTATCATAGTATAAAGTCACAAAATTACTTACTGTTGATTATATATAATACTTAGGTTTTAAAATATAATTGAAAGGTATGTTGTATTATGACTAAAAAAGTAGCAATCATTTTAGCAGATGAATTTGAAGATATAGAATTGACTAGTCCAAAAGAAGCATTAGAAAATGCTGGATTTGAGACTGAAGTTATTGGAGATACAGAAAAACATGAACTTGTTGGCAAACATGGGGAGAAAGTAACTGTAGATGTTAGCATTGCAGATGCGAAACCAGAAAATTATGATGCATTATTAATTCCTGGCGGATTCTCACCCGATCATTTACGTGGTGATGAAGAAGGTCGCTATGGTACATTTACTAAGTATTTTACTCAAAATGATGTGCCTACATTTGCGATTTGTCATGGTCCACTTCTACTAGTTGATACTGATGATTTAAAGGGCCGCACAATAACTGGCGTTATCAATGTACGTAAAGATTTATCTAATGCTGGTGCACACGTTGTTGATGAATCAGTTGTAATAGATAACAATATTGTAACGAGTCGTGTCCCAGATGACTTAGATGATTTCAATAGAGAAATTATTAAAAAATTAAAAGCATAATTTTGTAATATCAATCAGTATTTATTATCTAAGAGACTAACAGTTTCATCTTTATCGCTAGCACTCTAATAAGAACAGTTCAAAATCGAAGCCTAAAGCGATTATACTATTTTAATAATCTATTTAGTGATTGTTGAATCGGTAGTAACGAGTTTCCTATATATTTTTTTAAATCATCAGGTTCAATATCTAAACTTCCACTTTTTATAATTTCTTGTGCTGAAGCAAGAAAATCAGCTAAATCTTTAGGATATTCTGCGCTTTCCTGTAAGAATTTTGAAGCCGTGTTAACATCTGTATCAATAATCTCAAGACTTTTACCTGAAATTTTTTCTAACTCTTCTGCTATTGACGATATGTGATCAAATTTCCACCAATTTCAATAATATTAGGAAATTCATATTCCCCTGATACTGGATAAGCAGCTATTTGAGCATATTCTTCTTTCAATGCCCAACCGACTTTGCCGTCTCCACCTGAATGAACAAATTTTCCGCTTTTTAAAGCAGCTGTAATTAACCCGTATTCATTTTCTAAATACCAGTTATTACGCAAAAATGTATAATTTATACCAGAATCTAAAATTAATTTTTCGGTATATTTATGATCCTCTGCTAACGGACTACTAGAAATATTAGCATTTCCAAAGCTTGTATAAGCAATATAAGAAACACTATTTGCTTTAGCTGCTTCTACAACATTTTTATGTTGCTTTTGACGTTGCCCAACTTTATTCCCTGAGATAAATAAAAGACGATCTATATCTTTAAAAGCTTTTGATAACGCTTCAAAATCATCATAATTTCCAAACCTTATATTAAATCCTTTTTCTTCCAATTGACTTGCTTTTTCTTTATTTCTTACTAAAGCGAAAACTTCATCTTGGGGAACTAATTTTTTCAAAAATTCAAGAGCATAATTACCCATACCACCTGTAGCACCTGTTATTAAAATAGTATTTTTAAGTAATAGTTTTATTAAGTGATTAAAAAGTATAATGTCAAAACTTAGCATTTTCAAGCAATTTTTATCTTTCCTGGAACTATTTTCTATTCTGGCTCATATATGCGCTTTAAGAAACAAATGTAATTAAATAGGTTGGAAATTATATATTTTTAAAGTTTGCTTTAAACCAACTGTTAAAATGTATAATAAGGATATTGGTTTACCACATGTAAATTTGTTTTTAGCACGACGTTTTTTAGGTGTGTAAGTATGCCTTTAGGTATAAAAATAAAAATCAACCTAGAAAAAGTAGATTGGATTTTTATTTCGATGCAGTATCGTCAATGTAAATCCAAAAATTATGGTTGTAAATCTACAACACTTTTTAAAAATGTAATAGCAATATTCAAGGCAAATTAATTTTTATAACTGCTCGGAATATCACGAGCAATTTCTTTAGCTTTAAAATAAAAAAATCGACGAAGGTCGATTATGGTTTTTGCACCGTTTGGAACAAACGTGTAAACGCCCCCTTGCGGGATTTAACTAAATTATAACGATGAATTTTAGACCTATAATGCAATAATAATTGGGTCTACCGGATTTACAATTTTAGTTAAGTGTTCCAAGGCTCAACGTCAATAAAGCAATTAGTTATTTTTAACTATCCCATTTGGAACGTAAAATACATGAGCAAAAGTTATTTTGTGGGTATTCTGGTTCGAAATATTTAATTACATCTGATTTTATATTTCCAAAAGTCGTTTCGGGTTTATGCTTAAAACCGTCATAAAAAGATTTAATTACATCATGTTTAAAATTGCCTCTTGGGAATTTAGTAACGATTGCTTTTCTGATTTCATCAGAATATTGATCCCAATTATCGCCCATTACGTCTGTTCCTACACCATGAAATAATAAGGCTACATTATTTTCTTTGTGTTCAGCTACACCTAGTGTTGTATGTAACGCAATAGAATCCCAGGCAAGTTGTAAATCGCGTTCGTTATAATTATAATTTTTTAAAAATTGTCTAACTGCATTAGCGCCATCTACTTCGAACCTTAAATCATCGCTACTGTATGTTTGGGTTAAACCTAAATCATGGAATAAAGAAGTGATATAAAGTAATTCTTTATCGTATTGTAATTTATCTTGCATGCCTTTGACTTCGCCAAATAAATAAACTCTGTTTGAGTGATTCCATATTAATTCATTTCCGTATTCTTGTACGATTTTTTGGGCATCTTGAACAATTTTACTATCTGGAACTTTTATTTCATCTATGCTATTAATCATAAAAAAACTCCCCTTTGTTAAATATAGAATTAGTGTTAATATTCCCTTTAAAAAATAAGTAAAACTTTCTTTATATTAGATAAAGAAAACAAATAAATAAAGAAGTAAATACATTTATTTAAACATTAGATAAACACTTTTTTATTCTAGTACCGTTAATGTATAAACATAAGTTACTACATAAAAATGATTTCAAAGGTTAATTTAAGACGAATAAATTATATAAATATTACATGTTAAGCATTTTATAAACAGGTGTGAATTTAAATAAAATACATAACAGACTCCTTTAGGGAGTCTATAAAGACTCTAAAGAGTCCTGGTTTTGAACAGTCTTATGAAATTTTAGAACAACTATTAGCACAAGATACACCGTCAATAAATAATGAAATTTCGTTTGTTGACGGTAATAAAGTACAAATGATGCCACAAACAGATAAAAGAATTCCCGTATTTCCTACGGGTTTTGCGCAAAGTTCAATTTCTTGGATAGCCCAACATGGTGATGGTTGGGTTCAATATCCAAAACCGCCTCAAGACCAAGCACAGCTAATTAATGATTATAGAAATTTAATTACAAAAAATAATAATGAACAATTTAAACCCTTTACCCAAATGCTTTACGTTGATTTAAACGAAGACCCTAATCAATTACCTGAACCCATACCACTTGAATTTAGATTAGGGAAAAATCGTTTAAGAGAATTGTTGTATCAGTATAAAGAAATTGAAGTAAATCATTTAGCTTTTGTTGCTTATTTTGCTAGAATACCTGTCGAAGACATTGTTCCATATTTTCCAACACACAAAGTGAACTAATTAGGAGGTTATATTGATGAGAGCATTTGCAATAGAATCATATGGAGAAGCTAATGTATTACAAGAATTTAATTTACCACTACCTGAGATAACAGATGAAGAAGTATTAATTGAAGTTGAAAATACAGGTGTTAGCCCATACGATTGGCATGTTAGACGAGGTGAACAAGAAGGGAAAATTGATTACCCTATACCGCTCATTTTAGGATGGGATATATCAGGCGTTATACGTAAAGTCGGCTCAAAAGTAACAGATTTAACAGTAGGTACACCAGTTATTGCAACACAACAACTTGATAAAAACGGTGGTTATGCAGAATTTGTGGCCATTAATCAAAACACAGTTGTTAAAAAACCTGAATCATTATCTTTTGAAGAAGGTGCGACAATTCCAATTAATGGTTTGACTGTCTATCAAGCGTTAATAAAATACGGTGAAATGCAACACGGCGATAAAGTATTAATACATGGTGGCGCAGGTGCAGTAGGTATATTTGGCATTCAATTAGCTAAAGCTAAAGGTGCCTATGTAGCAACTACTGCAAGTACACACAACCATGAATTTTTAAAATCAATTGGGGCAGATGTTGCCATTGACTACAATACAGAACGTTTTGAAGATTATGTACATGATTATGACATCGTCCTTGATACACAAGCAGGAGACACACTTGAACGTAGTTATGATGTATTGAAACCTGGAGGCCGACTAATATCTATACGCGGGCAAGTTAATAAAAAGAAAGCAGAAAGTAAAGGAATTACAGCATATTTCACATGGACAGAATTAAATCGTCAAGATTTAATAGAAGTTGTTAATTTATATGGATATGGTGTTGTCAAAGCTTACTTTGAAGCTATTTTCCCACTATCTTTTGTTCGAGAGGCTCATAAATTAAGTGAAAATGGTCATTCTAGAGGGAAAATTGTAATAAATAATAAATCATAATATATGATTTATTATTTAAATTAACATAACCGATGATTCTCAGAAGTTCTCACTATATAAAAGGCACTAAAAGTTTATAACTTTTAGTGCCTAATTAATTATATTAGCTACCAAACAAACGACTCCAAAACCCCTTTTTAGGTGGTTCTGCTTCCTTATCCTCAGGCCCACTCTCTATTTCTTCAGATGGTTTAGCATCTTTCGCTAATACTTCTTCATTTGTACTGTCATCCTTTTTCTCTTCAGTTCTATCCTTATGTTTTACTTCTGTTTCTGCTGGTTGACTTTTCTTTTGTTGTTGGTTGATATTTTGAGATTCTTCAGTAAAAGTTGCTTCTTGCGGATTAACGCTTTGTCTATCATTAGTCGCTGTATCAAAAGAATAATTAAGATGTCTTTCTTCTTCTAATTGGTTTTCTAGTTTTTGAATCTTTTTATTACTTTCTAAAGCTAATATTTGTTGATTTTCCAACAGTTTATTTAATGTATTAACATTGCTATTTTGTTGATCTAGTTGTTTAGTTAAATTCTCAATATATTTTTCATCATTTTTAGCTCTAGTTTCAAAGATTTCTATTTGCTTTTCTAATTCATTTGCTTTTGTTTTTAATGTCTCAGAACTATTTGAATTATTATATATATGCTTTTCAACTTCTGCAATATTTTCATCAAACATTTCTTTTTTTACTGATTCTTTATTTTGCGTTGTTCTTTCTTTCTTAGTGATTTTTTCTATAATTTTCAAACAATCATTATCATTAATATAATTAATTCCATTTTCTTTTTCAAAAGATATATTTAAGCTTTTAGCATTATTAACAATAGTTTGTTTAGTTACATCCAATTCATCAGCAACCATTTTAATAGTTTTCATAACACCCACCCTTAGGTACCTAATTTAGTACCTAAATTTTACCACATAGCAAATATTTATTCATCTTTTACCGCCTAAATTTACCACCTATTTTACTACCTAAGTGACTAATTAGCTACCTATAGGTTATTTTTGGTGACTAATTAGGCGCCTAATTAATAAATTCTACTATTTTGAGGTTATAATGTGCTTTTAACTACACTTAAAACGCTTTATATACGACCATAAAAGTGTTAATATTACTTTATGAATATTAAAAGAGTCGACGCTATTGGCGTAGCATCGACTCTCGGTAATAAAACGATTCGCATTCGTTTGTTTATATTTTTTTTTGATACTTGTATTATATATATCTAATCATCTAAGTGCAAGCACAAAACATATAACTTACGTAAAAATTGTTTTATTACCTCAATCCAAAAAAGTGGAAATGAGGTTTTTATTATGCCCAATTTTGAGAAATACAATTTATCACAAGTAAAAACTGAAAGATTTTATCAACTGCCTAAATATTTATTTGAAGATACATATTTTAAGAAAATGTCAGCAGAATTATATCTAAAAACCCTTACGCTTAACCTGTCTATAGACAAATATAGTGCTTAAAATCAAAGTGATCATATCGAATATTTTCACATATATCGAACTAAAATTTAATATTTCAATATTAAATCCTTCGCCGATAATAGGTATGAAAAAATCGAACACAATAAATATTAATAATATGCCTAATAATATTTGTTGGCTCTTAGGCATAGTACCACCTCATATAGCAAATTTTAGTTATTCACGTTTACTTGTTTACATTTTTATTGTTTAAATACAAAGTTGAAAAAGCAATTTCTATACAAAACTACATGTCTATTATCGAAAGCCAAATTATAATCATAAAATCAATTGCCTTTTTTCACATCTTTATCTTCATCTTTTTTATAAAAAATTTTATTTAAAAATGTAATGTCTGCTAGATAACTTAAAAAACTACCACCAATGACATCTACAATAAATGATGTAATCGTCGCAAATATTTTCCTAATAATTCTCATATGAAATCCCCTTTGCTTGAATTTATTATTCAAATTAACCCATCTATTATTGAATTAAAAAATTATCCAAAAAAGATGTATACCAGTACTATGATAAAAAGAATGTTATATATGATTTTCTTAATATTTTTTTCTAAGATATATAGTACCGAATCTATTATCAAACTCAGTACAATGAGTACGCCAGAAAATTTAACGATATAATCTAAGAACTGCCAATCAAATATGATAGCTAGTACTAATGAACCTAATGTTAAGACTAAAGCTACTATCCCTGCTGTATTGGCAATAGATGCTAATGTTTTATATCGTTCCTGTTCATTATCTTTAGTCATACTATCTCCCCTTAAAAACATAGTTAACAACTTAATTATATGTTAACATAAATTCTATTGAACATGTATTGTGTATAAAAACACCCATCAACACTTAGAGTTAATGGGTCATATTTATACTATTTGTCTTTTTTGAAATTTTCTACAAAAGCTTTTTTAATATCCTCAATCAATGATCTGCTACCGATTAAATTAGATATGACGCTCATAATAAAGGTTATTATTTTTCCAATGATATCCATATAGCACGCTCCCTTACTATATAAATACCATATTATCCACAATATAATGATATTTACATAATAGATTTTAAAAACATAATTATATTCTTTGAGATATTGCTATATAGATAAAAAGTATTACTTTTCATCTCGTTCACAATAAATAGTTTTTATGCTACGCTTACAAAAAAGGAGCTTTGCTATGAGTTTACCAGTCGCTATTGTCCTAGGTATCATGTTTGTACCTATCTACGCTTGTTTTTGGGCGTTTATATTCCGATGGGAAAATAACAGAAGAGTTAAACGTAACAATTTCGAACCAATGACTAAGAAATCATTCTATGTTCTTTTGTTAGTTCATGCAGTATCCGCTATTCTTATGGTGATTTCTGCAATTTATATAAGTTATTTTAGTTAAATTAAAATGACATACATAAAAAGGAGTTTTAATGTGGATATACTCATCGGATTACTTATTAAAATAATAGATATCATTGTGAGCATAGTTAGCATTTTCGAACGAAAAACAGCAAAGCTATTGAGTAAATTGTCTAAAAGTAAAGATAAGACAAAGGGGTAAAATTTAAGAAGGGTTTAAAATGAATAAAGCAATGATTGCCCATCACACGCTTAATATTTTATTAATAATCATTCTAATAATAGTAAATCATTTTAATGTTTTAAGCTTACCAGTTTCAATTATACTAGCCATTTCAATTACAATTAATGCCGCTTTATTAATCAGAGCAAACAGAAAGAAAATTGAAAATGATGGCGTTACTATAGATGACTATAAGAAAAAATAATATAACTTAGATTGGAGAGATATCATGAAACATAAAAGTACTATGCCGAATTCTAAATTGATGACAACTACATTCCCAATTACCGTTTTATTACATTTATTCTTCATTGTTCTATCGATTTATAATATATTCATTAAAGATAGTACAATCGCTATATCACTCTCTATATTTAGTTTAATCATTTTCAATTCTATGTTAACACTTACAATTAATGCATATATAAACTACAAAAGACAAAATAATTAGATTGGAGAAATCACTTGAAGGTTGGTAGTTACAAAATTGATGAGTTGTATCTAATCATGATTGGTGGATTTTTAGTAACTCCTATTTTTGTACCATTCATGCTAATTTCAGTAGTCATAATGGTTATTATTGGGTTAGAGAAAGAAGAAGATTAATAGTTAAAAATTGTTTTCATTTAAATTCTTGCCATCATATTTTTCATACCTTTCCCAATTCTCAAACCACAAAAATAACCCCGTAGGTATATGCCTACGGGGTTTTCAGATACAATATCTATTATTGTTCTTCTTTAACATATGGTAATAATGCCATATGACGAGAACGTTTAATAGCTAATGTCAACATACGTTGATATTTAGCTGAAGTACCTGTTACACGACGTGGTAAAATTTTACCACGTTCTGAGATAAAACGTTTTAATAATTCTGTATCTTTATAGTCGATGTGTGTAATACCGTTTGCTGTGAAATAACAAACTTTTTTACGACGACGTCCGCCTCTTCTTGGTCCACCTGCCATGGTAACTGCCTCCTTTTAAGAAATTTTCATTTTTATATGTTCTATATAATTAGAATGGTAAGTCATCATCACTAATATCAATTGGTCCGTTTGCATTTGCAAATGGGTTATCAGATTGATTATTGTTTGATGAGTTATTGTTGTTATTACTTTGATAAGATGACGTATTTTGTCCTGATTGTTGTCCGCCAAAGTTTTGGAAATTATTGTTATTTCCTTCTTGACCATGACGTTGGTTTTGATTTTTAGGTTCAAGGAATTGAACACTATCACAAACCACTTCAGTCACAAATATACGACGACCTTCTTGGTTTTCATAGCTACGTGATTGAATGCGACCGTCAACGCCAGCTAAACTACCTTTGAATAAGTAGTTATTTACATTATCTGCTTGTTTTCTAAAAACGACACAATTAATGAAATCTGCTTCGCGTTCCCCTTGCGCATTTGTAAACGTACGGTTTACTGCTAGAGTAAAAGTCGCAACACTCACGCCTGAGGGTGTTGTTCTATATTCTGGATCTTTAGTTAAACGACCGACTAAAACAACTCTATTTATCATTTAAGCGACCCCCATCTATTATTTTCTAGTTTTATCTTCGTCTTCACGAATTACGATATAACGGATTACATCGTCAGAAATTTTAGCTAAACGTTGGAATTCGTCAGTAGCTTCATTATCAGTTGTTTGGATACGTACGATATTGTAGTAACCTTCACTGAAATCGTTAATTTCATAAGCTAAACGGCGTTTGCCCCAGTCTTTAGCTTCTAAAACTTCTGAACCGTGAGAAGCTAAAATTCCGTTGAAACGTTCAACGACTGCTTTTTTAGCATCTTCTTCGATATTCGGACGAACGATGTACATAACTTCATATGTTCTCATTGTATAATTGCACCTCCTTGTGGTCTATGCGGCTCATCATCAAATGTGATAAGCAAGGAATAATTTTCATTACTCACAATCAAGAATTATAGCACATGCCTTTACATTTTACAATGGGTTTACCACGTTATAGCACGTTAAATTTCATAGTTGTTTCATATGAAACATTATGAAATTTAATCATTCACGATATCTATCAAAGCATTCAAATTAAATAAACATGACATCTTTTACGATTATATTTTCAAATTAAATCATTATTCAAATACTAATTAATATCAATAAAATTTAAATATCTTTTAAGGTAAGGTTGAAAAGTATATTTAATTCTAATAGCATATCAACTATATTATTTTTTGATGTCATATTTACTATTTTTCAAAATAAATTTCAATAATCTACATAGATAAAGGGGATGCTTATGTTTTCAAAATTCAAAAAAGGCTTACTTGCAGGAAGTGTATTTTTTGCATCAACGGTCATTATCAATACAACTTACGCCTCCGATAACCCTTCTAACCAAAAAGGTACAATGGGTTATGGCTATCAACAATATTTAGAAAAGCATCCAGATAAAGCGTCTCAACAAAAACAAGAAAGTGGCTCTAAATCCATGCAAGCCGAATCTGGAACAACGCAATCTGGTGAACGTGTGTTGGATATATCTGAATGGCAAGGTGAGTTAACGACACAAGAAGTCAAAGACTTAAAAGAAAATTACGATTTCATTATTATAAGAGCACAATATGGTTCAGAAAAAGTGGATGCTGCATTAGAGCACAATTCTGCTTTATTAGATAAAAACGGTTTAGACTTTGGTGTATATTCCTATAGTATGTATGAAAATCCTGACGACGCAAGATACGAAGCGCAGACACTTTACAATCGCGCTCCAAAAGCGAGTTTCTATATCAACGATTTTGAAGAAAATACTGTAACTTCTGGTACGCCTGAAGAAAGCACAGACGCTTGGTATGATGAAATGAAAGGATTAGCTGGCGATAAAAAAGTATTATTTTATTCTTATGAAAATTTCATGGTAGAAAATGCTTCTAATTCTGTAGGTCAATATGATGGTTACTGGTTGGCAAATTATAATCCAGGTCAACCTACACGTGAACACGTCCTCTGGCAATATACAGATAGCTATGCATCTCCTGAATTAAATCAAGATGTTGATGCAAATTATGTAGGACCTGGTGTCGAAACATCTTGGTTCACTTCGTAAAAATTTTAACCTTGATGTTATTTTAAAAGTGCGTTTTCTTTATCAACGCTGTACTTCTAATTTTAACACCTCAAATTGAAGCACACCGCATGTCACTCACATAAATATACAGATTAGCAAAACCCCTCATTACTCGTTGTAATGAGGGGTTGCTTTGTATCTTATACATTAAATCTAAAGTGTACAATGTCTCCGTCTTTCATAATATATTCTTTACCTTCTAGACGTTGTTTTCCTGCTTCTTTAGCGCCATTTTCACCATCGAATGCCACGTAATCGTCATAGCTCGTTACTTCGGCACGAATAAAACCTCGCTCAAAGTCTGTATGAATAATACCCGCGCATTGTGGTGCTGTCATTCCTTTAATAAACGTCCAAGCGCGCACTTCTTGTACACCGGCTGTAAAGTATGTTGCCAAACCTAGCAAGTCATAAGTTGTACGAATTAAACGATCTAAACCTGGCTCTTCAATGCCTAAGTCTTCTAAGAACATTTCGCGATCTTCATCTTCTAAGACAGCAATCTCTTCTTCAATTTTTGCGCTAATGACAATCACTTCTGAATCTTCTTTTGCTGCATATTCACGAATAAGTTTTACTTTTTCATTATCGTCATCGCCGATTTCATCTTCACCTACGTTAGCAATATAAAGCATTTTTTTAGATGTTAACAACTGTGCTTGGTCGATAAATTTTTGATCTTCTTCTGTGAATTCCAGACTTCTTACTGGATTGCCTTCTTCTAAAGCTTCTTTAATTCTTGATAAAATACGTGTTTCATTAACCGCATCTTTATCTTTTTGGCGTGCCATTTTCTCCACTTTTGGTAAACGTTTGTCTACAGATTCTAAATCCGCTAACACCAATTCCATGTTAATGACTTCAATGTCATCAATTGGATCTACACGACCTGAAACATGCGTTACATTATCATCATCAAATGCACGAACGACTTGGCAAATCGCATCTACTTCACGAATGTGAGATAAGAATTTGTTACCTAGTCCTTCACCTTTTGAAGCGCCTTTAACAATACCTGCAATATCAGTGAATTCAAATGTTGTTGGAATTGTCTTTTTAGGTTGTACCATCTTCGTTAAAACATCTAATCTGCTATCTGGTACTTCGACAATCCCTACGTTCGGATCTATCGTAGCGAACGGATAGTTTGCTGCTAAAGCACCTGCTTTTGTAATTGCATTGAAAAGTGTCGATTTACCTACGTTGGGCAATCCAACAATACCTGCTGTTAAAGCCATTATTCATTCTCCTTATTATCAGTATCTTGTTGGGATACTAGTATTTTTTTTATTTTTTTATTAAAAGTTTGTCTTGGAATCATGATACTTCTTTGACAATTTTCACATTTTATTCGGATGTCAGCACCTACACGAATGATTTTAAAACGATTCGTGCCACATGCGTGTTGTTTTTTCATTTCTACAATATCATTTAAACCGTAATTGGATGTCATTCTGTAACACCTCCGACCGTCTTAATCATTATTTTTGCTGGTTCGCATCGTACTGTACCATCGTTGGCTGTGGTGTTTTAATTTCTTTAAGTTTAAATAATTTCAAGATTTCTTTTCTTAAAATACGCGCACCTGACGCACCTTCGCCTGGAATTGTCTCTGCAGACACACTCAATACGATTTCGTTATTTGTAATCGAATTAACACCTACTACTTCTGGTGTCGAGATAAATAAGTAATATTTAGATCTAATAGATTCAAAATATGTCGTCAGTACTTCTTCCACATAATCAATGTCTTCTGAAATAGATACTGGAATTTCAACAATTGCCTCACCATTTATAACTGAGTAATTGGTAATTTCCCCAACACTCCCATTCGGTAGCGTTGTTAATTCACCTGTAATGGTATTAATGCGCATTGATCTTAAACCAATCGATTTCACTGTGCCTTCTGCCACGGGAGAACCACTATTACTAATTTTAACATAATCCCCAACATCAAACTGATTTTCGAAAATAATGAAGAAACCTGTAATAATATCTTTAACAATAGTTTGAGCACCAAAACCTACTGCAAGACCAACGACACCCGCACTGGCAATAATGCCACCTACGCTTATACCGAATTTACTTAAAATGGTCGTCAGTACTATAAACCATACCACATAAGATACTACATTTTGAACTAATGATATCAAAGTTTTCGAACGCTTTTTATTCCCACTTTTGCCTTTATTTTGAATTTTAAAGAACTGCGCAATGGCTTTATTCACAAAACGCAAAATAATCCATGCCGCGACAACGTATACAATAATCATAATCAGATTAGATAGTAAAGCTTGATACGTTTCCGGCTTTGTTAAAGGTTCTATAATTGAATATAGGATACTTTTAATTTGACCCAACCATATTCCCTCCTAATATAAGTCTCTTTATCACTGTATTATACTCATTTTAGCAATGAAACAAATCCAACTTGCGCTTTAGTTTACAAAAATGAACAAGGGGACGCATTGCTTATGCATATATAAAGTTTAACCTTTTCTAGTTTATTAAAAATATAGGCTTTAGCAAAGTATTTTAGCAATGCTAGATACATTTTTTAATATTTATACTTAAAAAAAGACAAAAGAAAAAGAACCATAATTAAAAATTATGATTCTTTAACACCCAATTAGTGATATTACTATATTAAACCTATATAATTCAAGTCTTTTTAATTAATTTATAACTCCTATAAGATTTAAACGCATTCATTCAAATATCCTGAGGACTATATTAATTTTATTATATTTAATGACCCACACTCATGAACTTAAATAATCAAATTAAATATAATTGGATTTTAATAAATATATAATATTAACATTCTAACATTATTTTTATACATCTAGCCATTTTGCTACAAAAAAATATTAAATTGTTATAATGTTCAAATAAAGGAGGTGTGTCGTATGCTAGCTAACTTAGTAGAACAAATTCTTTCTTTAATCCTAGACCAAATTGAATAACGCACAAGTTGTTACGTACAATTTATGAAGGAGGGGTTTGAATGATTGAAAACATTATTGAACTCATTTTCAAGTCGCTTTTAAAATAATTTGAGCACTGCTTTACATGAATCCTTTCGTTGTCGTTGTTGTGCACCAAACCCAAACTACATACATGATGAGCGTCCTTTACGCATGTTAAGAACACAAACTCAAACTGTATTTAGTTTACAATCTAATAATTGATTTTGAGCACGATTTGAGCACGATTGTTATATCTTAATAAAAGAATCTTAATTAAAGATTATGATGCTTTAACACCCAAATTTATATGATAAGTTATTACTTTAATGTATTGCACTTTCTAACATTTATGAGTAATGAACCAAGCGCACATACTGTCCCTTACAACGGTATGTGCGTGTTTTGTATCTTATATTACTTATACTGTCTCTGCAGCCCTTTAAAATTAAAACTACTGATAATACAAATGCCTTTGCTGATTACCCGACGCCATGCGCATTCCATGTAAAAAAACACACATCATTTATCCTCATATTTCAATAAATGACATGTGTATTTTCGGTTTCATGTTTGTTTCCATTATTCAATAATTTGTTTTTCTAAATCATTATGCAATTTAAAAATGATAATTCTTTCACCTGTTCTAGAACTTAAATCTGTATGAAAACTTTTCACTTTTTCGCCTGTTATAGACAGCACGATTTCATCAAGCGCTTCAATACCAGATTCAACCAGTTTAGAACGTGTTTTTTTTATAGTTAACAAACCTTCATTCGTTTCACACACTTTGTACTCTGCTTGAGTCAATACGCCATGTAAACTCACAATAATCATGTCACGTAATATATCCGTTTTAACTGACAGAGAGCCCCGGCCAAGGAAGTCTTTTTCCCATTGGGTAATTGCTTTGCTGATTTCAGACTCATAGCGACCTTTGGTCATTTTCATAAAATATGCATCTCCTGTAGAACTAAAATTAGAAATTCATTTTAACAAAGATAACAGTACCATTTTTTAATTACTTTCTCCATAGTTCTGTCATATTCCCTAGGAAATAACATTGGTTGTCATACGTTAACAAATGCTATGATCCATCATGTTCAATTTGCTTTAACTAAGCTTTTTTAACCGCGTTTGACCATTCATGCCAGTGATTGTCTTCGTCAACACTTGCTAAACGAACCCAACCATGCATGACTTTCTGCTTAAATGTTTCATCATTTTCTAATAACCGACTAATAAAGGCTTGTGGTGCTTGGATTACAACAACTAATCTAATCGGTGAATGATACATCTTATTATCTGCTGACATCACGGATTGCCATGGTAAACCGGTCAATAAATCACTTGCATTACCTTGCATCACGCCGATACCTGCAGTCACTGATTGCGTTGTTTTACTACCACTTCCGTAATAGTGCGGCGCAACCGTAGATGCGTAATATTGTAAGTTAATCCATTGCGCTACAAGTGCTGGACCCGCAATAATATTTTCTAAAATAGTGCCATTTTCATCGTTTTTCCAATTATAATTATGCAAAAATGCTCTTCCTGCTAAATCACTCTGTTTAGTTAATTCACGCTGACCAATGATAAACGCTGCATTTTTAGCTAGACCCCATTCAGGTCTAATTTCACTCCAATCATTCGTTAATCGATACACTTCATGATTCGGATTGCGATCAGTTAAATTATTATTCGGCAATTGAGAGAGGCGTTTTTTATTTGCTTGATAACTAATTTTAGGCATTGCCGCTTCAATATTTTCATATGCATTACGTGCCGCTTCTGTAAGTTCAGGTACGTAAATCCATGTCAATGTATCAATAGAAGTTTGATGTTCTGCAGCAGCGAAGATTGTCGTCTCAGGAATAGCTACACCTTCTTGCAACAAACCTTGTCTCACTTCTGGCAAATTACATAACTGCGCCAATACTTTTGCATTAAAACCACTCGCCGCACCACCACATGCACCACAATCTAATGACGCTGCATAGGGATTATTGGCACTCTGACTTCCATGTCCACACATGACAACTAACGGTGCGAAATCGTCTGTTAAGTCCATCAACTTGAGCGCTTGTAGAGCGTAGTTCACTTTTTCTTCATCTGTAAAACCAACCGGCAAATCATCTTCCAAATGTATGTGGCGATGATTGTGCTGATGTTGTGGTTCATAATTTAAAGTCAATGCAGTATCATTGGGTTTCTTTAACCAACTTGTATAAAATTTTCGAATAACACTGCCAACACTTTTCGGTATAAAACTACGTGTAAACATTTGTAGCGATAACCACGGACCACTTAATTCTGGTAATAGTAAGCTAGGCAAGACATTTTGTTTCATTTTTTTAAATGTATACGTCACTGATTCTAATGCATGTTTACGTTGTTGGAATGCATTAGGCTCGTGCTCATGAGTATATTCTTTAATTTTATGCTGTGGCTGGTTCATTACAGGTAATGATGGATGACTATACTTTTTACCCAGTTCCGCTTTTTCGATTGGTAAACCGAAAAATCCAGCTATACCAATAGTTTCAAATGGACCATTAGCTTCAATGTGCTTCCTAAACGGTTCAGAACGCACATCAATACAAAATGCCATTTGTACTAATGTTTGTGATTGTTGTTCAGCCTCAACGCTTGATTTCGGTCCGATCATTGCTTTCAATTGTTGATTATAAGTCGCTTCCCAAGCGTCTAACCATAATTTTCTACAAAATTGTTCATTGAATCGATACGCAAATTGAATATGTGCTTGTTGTGCTTCGATAGATAGAGCTTTCCAAGATTGCATTGAAAAATTGCCCCACTGGATCCATGATGCAATCAGCTCTTCTTTATTCATATCATTTAAATCTTCAGGCTGTGATACAGGCAAATATGGCTCAACAATTGCCCATTCCATAGCAATACGGATAGCAAGATAAGAAAAAAGTAAGTCATGCACTTTGTGATTATGTTCATCTTGCCATAGCATCATGCCAGCCCAACCAGGTAAAGATAGTAAGTGATTTTCTAAATATGTTTGCGCGTCTGCCTCTGAGATATTTAAATAGCTTAATGCTTGTTGCATTAAATCCTCTGCCTCATTAGGTAATGATTTTAAACGTGCGCGTTGATCTTTGGTTAACGCAGGATCATACGCTACTAATCTACGCCAAGCATAGAATAATCCCTTGTCACGATTTGGCATTGTCCATCCAGATTGTGCATCATCAATATATAATTTACACCACTTAATCGTATGGTAATCCACCGTATCAATCAGTCGTTCATTTTTTTCATCTAAAATGTATGTACTCTTTAACGGTACAGTATTTTCAGATTCAAATTTTACCTGTTCATTTAAATCACTAGCTAACGCTTCTAGCTGCGATTTAATATCCGTAGGTGTTTCCAACGTCTCCAATTTCAATGCGTTACGGCCATATTGTGCTGCATTTTCTCTTGGAATCTTTAATGCGGTATCATTTAACCATTGTTGAAAAAATTGTTCTACATACGCATCATCAATTTCGCCTTTTTGATTGGCTTCCAAAATGGTCATTCGTGCAGGATACATATCTACTTTGCGCGTTTCTTTTAGCCAATGGGCAATTTCATCAAATGATTTATGTTCTAGCCTTGCCCAAGGACTTCTAGCAGCGAACACTGAAATAGGTGACAATGGTACGATTACGTTACTCGCACGTGTAACTTTATCATGTATATCATCAATATATGTCGACGCTTGCGTTGATTCTATCTTTGATACGCCCATTTTAATGCCCTCCTTTAGATAAATATGATTTCAAATAGTTAGGGTGTCGTTCTACCGATTCAAGTTTCGCATCACCTAATCGTACAATCCACATGTATAATATCGAGAATGCTTTAGACGAACGATTACGTGCTACCCAAGTACTCATCAAACTACCAAATAGCAATAATACTGCAACTATCACTACTGCAAACATTGATGGTTGTGCGCTATGGAATGTGATTGTATGTAAAGCGCCACTGAAAAAGTGATGTACAATATAATAGACTGCACCAACCACAATGAGTACAAACAAGCCCATCATACGACCAAATCGACCTTCTCCAAACGCAACAAGTTGTGTCCATGATACTGATAACGACCATGCTAAAATCAAACCACTTACTAGTCGATAACCCTGTTCTGGCGCTGATAACCAAAAGCCTAACCCGATTGCGATTGCAAGACCTCGACCAATTAGAATCCATAGATAAGACATGCGTTCATTAACTCGGCTTGGAACGTTAAAATGATGCACGGCTGAACCAGAACGTAAGAATAACGTCGCTTTAAACAAACCGTGCAATATTAAGTGAATGATTGCAGGAATGTAGGCACCTAATGCACACTGAATTAACATAAAGCCCATTTGACCAATCGTTGATCCAACAAGTAATCGTTTATAATCAACATGCACTAAACTAATACCCGCACCAATTAAAACAGATACACTTGCAAACACAAGTAAGACCATCGTTGCGATGTCACCATTAAATAATGGTGAAAAACGTGTCAGCATAATACCACCCGCATTAACAATCCCCGCATGCATGATTGCTGATACTGGTGTAGGTGCTGCTACAGATTCAATCAACCATCTTTGGAATGGCCACTGTGCAGCTGGTACCATAACCGCTAATATAATTAATATATTGATTCCAAATTTTGACCAAGCATTGATCTGCGCTAAATTACTCTCTGTAAATATAGCAGTGTAATGCCATTCTCCTGTTACTAAGCCGATCCAAACAACAGCGATTGCTAAAGCTATCCAACCTAAGAAGAACAACTTACCTGTCACAATTGCTGCGGCTCTTGTAACTCTCCAAGCACTCGTCAAACTAATTAAAAGTGTTAGCCCTATTAAAGTACAACCCCAGCTTATAACCATTATGCGGATGTCACCAGTTAACCATGCCATTGCCGCAAAACTTGTCGTCAATGTAAATAACATGAAATATTTTCGATAGCTTCTATCTCCAGCTAAATATCGTATACAATAGCGTTGAATAATTAATCCGATAAATAAAACAAAAAACGCCATTAACCACGCTAAAATATCTAAATACCATAAACCAGCTTCAACCTGATTTGAAGCAAATAGGAGTCCGATAAATGCTAGCAACGGTGGTAAAGCAACGATACAAATATGTATGCGCACATAAGCAACTGGAATACGTTTATTTAAAAATATAATTCCGCTCAGTGCAGCAATAATAATAGTGATGAAAAAGATAGTTAACAGTATAGATGCATTAAACGATGTAAGCATTTCAGATTCTCCTTTGTAAGATATAATATAGTGCAGACTACTTAATTACATGATAGGTTGCGTAGTACACCACAAAAAAGCCGACAATATATAATAAACCCTGAACGATTCATTACCATTGTCGGCTTCATAACAACGCACTTCTTTTAAATCTAAAGTGATTTGTTTTGCTACCTAATATATAATTCCATTTTTTAATTTCAACTATAAAAGTTTTACTTCACGCAATATGTCGTATGATTTGAACTTTTAACTCTTATTCGTCCACCTTTTCAATTTGCCAATATTTCTATTAACATCTTGCTAAAGCCGTAATATCAATTAAAGCGCGTCCTTCAACGACTATATTTATTTTTATTTAATATTACTAATATATAATCATTATTCGTCATTGTCAAGAATAGCTATATTCATTCATACTGATAATAAGTGGAAAATACATAAAATAATAGAAACAAATAACTTTTTTTAATATAATCAATATATATTTATCCGATTATTATTATCGACTATTCTTGTATTACGAATGATAACTTTACCTATGACGCATTTGGAGGTGTAAACATGGAGCATGCTCAAGATAAAATCACTATGCGTGTGATTTTACTTGCAGGGAAAATATTATTATCTTCAGGCGCGGAGATTTCTCGTATAGAAGATACAATGAAACGAATCGCACAATGTATGGGCTACCATAATAGTCAGGGTTATGTGATTAATATTTTCATCAATTTTTCCCTAAGTGAAAATCATGATACACGCATTATCAGGATCAACAAAAATACCACAAACTTGTTAAAAATATTTCAAGTCAATTCTATTTCACGTCAGTTAGCCAGTAATCAAATTTCAATTACCCAGGCCTTCGATCGCCTAAATCATATTGAACAAGCGACACTTAGTATTAAATTGTGGAAGAAGTGTTTAGCTGCAGGTGTGATATCACTCAGTTTTTTATATTTACAGGGCGGGAATTTTCAAAATATTGTGATTACATTTATTGCTGGGTTACTTGGTTTTCTAATCGTTGAATGTATGCAAAGTAAATCTACGACCATGTTCATACCAGAATTCGTTGCATCTTTCGTTATTGGCGTCATTGTCCTACTAGGTAGTCAAATATTCAACATTCATCAAACGATAGGACCATCCTTGATTGCTTCTATTATGCCGATTGTGCCAGGTGTCTTAATTACCACAGCCATTCAAGACTTATTTAGCAGACACATGTTAATATTTACAGCCAAATTTTTAGAAGCGCTCGTTATCGCATTCGCTATAGGATCTGGCATTTCTATTGCTTATTTACTATTTTAGGAGGCGTATATCATGACCTTAATCTATGCATTCTTATTTAGCTTTACTGCCTCTTACTTTTTTGCAGTAATATACGATGCACCTAAAAAATTATTCTTTGCTGCTGGATTAGCAGGTGCATCAGGATATCTTATTAGTTTTATATTAAATGACCTATTACAAATTGATAGTATCTATTCTAGTTTGCTTGGCAGTTTAACTTTAGGTGTGATGAGTCATATCATGAGTCGAATCCTTAAATCTCCTGTGGTCATTTTTATGATTCCCGGTATCATCCCTTTAGTTCCTGGTAGTTTAGCCTATAAAGCGATGCAACAATTGGTAACATTAAACTTTACTGAAGCTAACAATACGTTTATTAGAACTATCCTTATCGCAGGGTCCATCGCCTTAGGCTTACTGCTGTCTGATCAATTATCAAAAACATTGAATATTAAAAAATACTGGAAAGTAAAACGTAATCGTTTATAATACGTGAAAAATCCCCTTGCTATTTGAAATAGCAAGGGGCAAAACGTATGACGGTATAATTGATAATGTTGCATTCTAATTTTTCTATATTTAGTTAAAAATTCAAGTTATACTATTCGTTCTGACTATCATATGTATTTTTAAATCCTGATTATTCTAAACCTGGCTATCAATGCAGATCGCAATAAAGTTTAAAATAATATGAGCGTAAGGTATAAACCGACAAGTGTTACAAATAATACTGGAATCGTAATTATAATACCTGTTTTAAAATACGTTCCCCATGAAATTTTGACCCCTTTTTGAGTCAATACATGCAACCAAAGCAATGTTGCCAACGAACCGATTGGTGTGATTTTAGGACCTAAATCTGACCCAATCACATTGGCGTAGATCATACCTTCTTTAATTATCCCTGTTACATTGGACTGGCCAATCGCAATAGCATCAATAAGTACGGTCGGTAAATTATTCATGACTGATGATAGAACTGCGGCTATAAAGCCCATGCCTAGAACGCTACTAAACAGGCCATAGTTTGAAATATTAGATAAAGTATCAGCTAAAATGGTTGTAATACCCACATTCTTCAATCCAAATACTACTAAATACATACCAATAGAAAATAACACGATATTCCATGGTGCGCCTTTAATAACTTGCTTCGTATGTACAGCATGTGATTTGCGAGCCAACAATACGGCGTATAAACAAAAAGATATTTTATTCCATTTAATTACAAACAATATAAAAATTACGCATTAGGATTTGCTTACCTAATACGTAAAATTATTTTGATCTAGAAGACTTCCAAGTATCTTTTATATTACGACATGATGTTTTTAAAGAGTTTAATGAGCCCGACTACAATATTTAAAAATATATCCATTATAATAGAAAATATGCTCTCTTTACTTTCTTTATCGCATTTACGCTTTTTCTTGTTGTTGAACATCATAAAAACCTCTTTCAGTAATTGAATTTTGTGATACTAACGTTTCATGCTTCGTATCACTTTCAATGCTTACGTGAAACAAACGACATCATAAAATGCTATTCAACTGCTTTAGGGTTTACACCATATTTATTTGTTTCTTTTTGACCGCTTGTACAACAAACTGCTAATGAAATAATTAAAATCACAATGTACACGACTCCAAAAATAACAGCAATAACTGTTAATGCAGAATTATCGAGTGTTGGAATATCTGAATTTATAAATTCACTAAAATCATTAATAACCGCAATTAGAAAAATGATAATGGGTATTAGCATCGTCATACCAACATCGTGAAACCTTCTAACTGTAACAGTGAACATAGCGACTAGGATTAATATATACACAATCCAACCAACAGTATCTTCTATTATTGCTGGAATTGGTAATAAGAAAAAAATGATTTCAAGCATTATATTAATTAGGATATTCATTAAAAAAGGATACCAAAATTCCTTACGCCTCGCTCTACCTTTGATATTAAGTGCATTGATCCAAAATAATTTGTAATAATGTATCATCCCATTGCTCCCTTAATTATGATTTGAATAAATAAACTGACTACTTGCTTCACTTAAACCATAACATGATAACACAATAAAAAACATAATTAATCTCATGTTTTTATTAATTAATTTATTATAATTACATATGACAAGCCGCTTTTACTATAGTCCTATATTTTCTTTTTCATCTTTATTATTATATATTAATTATTCAAAAATACTTATTCTAGTATTTTAAAATATTGTGACACATGTTATGCTTTTGAAAACGCTATAAATAGGAGGCACTATACATATGGAATCATCTAATTTACCTTTAGCGCAACATTTTTCTAGTTTACGCGAAAAACCAACATGGGGTTTAAAACTTATTATTGCAATCGTTATCATCGCGTTATCAGCTACGATTGTTGCATTAACTACGGACTTCAAACAAAATTTTGAAGATGCTGGATTAAGTGGACAACAGCTTGACCAATCACTTGAATTCGCAAAAATTATCGGTGTTGTTAGTGGTGTGATTGGCTCTATCCTTACGATTGGTGTTACTTTTGTAATCATTTTAATTATCTCTAAAATCATGAAATCAGATGCTAGTGCTAAATCTATTTTTTCTGCAACTTTAAGTTATACGATTATTACCAGTACCATCGCACTCATTGTTGTCCTTATCCAATGGATTGCAGGACTATCAGTCACAGATTATTCGATTACAAGTCTTAATATCTTTGATAAGGGGAATCATATACTTCGTGTGTTTGACTTACAAACGCTTATTAGTGCTTATGTTTTAGGAATCTTGTTTTTTGCAACAAGTCGTTTCTCTAAGAAATCGGCCATTATTTGGTCTATTGCTTACCTTGTCGTAGTTGTTGGTTTCGGATTAATAGGTGCTGCCTTTCAATAATTTTTAATCAGAAAAACAATAATCCCCTCACTACCATTGTAGTGAAGGAATTTTTTAGTATCATAGATTATTTATTTTGTTCTGCTTCTCTTAATTCAATACGTCTAATTTTACCTGAGTTTGTCTTAGGTAAGTCTTCAACGAATTCGATAGCACGTGGATATTTATAAGGTGCTACATCTTGTTTCACATAATTTTGTAATGTCTTAACCGTTTCATCCGTTGCTGGCACATCATCTTGTAAAATCACGAATGCTTTGACGATATTACCTCTGATTTCATGTGGACTCGCAACGACTGCGCATTCTTTCACATATTCGTGTTTTGTCAGAGAATCTTCCACTTCGAATGGCCCAATCGTATAACCAGAACTGATGATAATATCATCTTTACGTCCCTCAAACCAGAAGTAACCATCTGCATCTAATTTAGCTAAGTCACCTGTAATATAATATTCACCTTTTCTAGGTTCCGCTGTACGTTCCGGATCTTTATAGTAACCTTTGAACAGTGCAGGTAAGTCTAACGGCACTGCAATATTACCTACTTCACCTACTTCGGCAAGTTCACCTTCATCATTGATTACTGTAACATGACTGCCAGGAATTGCTTTGCCCATAGAACCAGGACGACTTTCTGTATCTTTTAAGAACCCAATTAATAATGTACTTTCTGTTTGTCCATAACCATCTCTCACTGTAAGGTTGAAATGATTTTGGAATTTTTCAACGACTTCTCTATTAAGTGGTTCTCCTGCTGACACTGCGCTATGCAAATGTTCTAAATTATAATCAGTCAGATTAGGTAACTTCGCCATCAAGCGATATTCTGTTGGTGTACAGCAGAGGACATTGATTTGATAATTTTGCAGTAATTCTAAATATTTTTCTGCATTAAACTTGCCGTTATAAACAAAAGCCGTTGCACCTGAACCCATAATAGATAAGAAAGGACTCCATACCCATTTTTGCCAGCCTGGGGCTGCAGTTGCCCAAACCACATCATCTTCTTTAATACTTAACCAATGTTTCGGCGCCATTTGCATATGTGCATAGCCCCAACCGTGTGAATGAACAACCGCTTTAGGATTACCTGTAGTTCCAGAAGTATATGACAGTAACGCGATATCATCTCTAGACGTCTCAACAGTGTTTAATTGATCTGAAACTGCTGTCTTTTCATCTTCAACAGCATACCAATCCACTTCTTGACCACCGACAATAAATTTCGTAAGCGATGCGTATTCTTTTACCGCTTTAAATTCATCTATACTATCTGAAGTTACGACGATGGCCTTCACTTCGCCATGCGTAATTCTATATTGTAAGTCTTTAGTACGTAACATTTCTGAACTAGGAATAATAACGAGGCCTAATTTCAATGCTGCGAGATAAATTTCATATGTTTCAATGCAACGCGGCATCATCACTAAGACTTTGTCGCCTTTTTGTAGTCCATGTTTTAAAAACATATTTCCGACTTTATTAGCGTGCTTAATTAATTGTTTATATGTGATTTCTTTTGTTTCGCCACTCGCGTCTTCAAAAATCACTGCTTTCTTCATTGCATCAGTCGCAAATTTTTCAATTTCGCTGACAATATTATATTGCTCAGGGGCGATTAAATCTTTTTTATCCATTGTCTATTAACTCTCCCTCAGTTCTATATCTATATTGATTAAAAACTCCTAATATTTCATTTAAATATTCTAGTCCATTGTCATCATAATTTTATTATCTTTGCATGTAAAAAAATATGATTACGGCTACTCAGTAATGAATACTTTCCTATTATAATACAACTACAACGCATTTTGAAAATATTCTGAATTTTAAAAGTAATGTCATGCCTGATGTGCCAACTAAAATCTCTGAATGATAACTTTGACATTTGCCTCACATCTCATGTAGTATTTTTAACATACAGTTGTAAAATGTTATTGTGCATTTTCTAATCATTATTCACACAAATATTAATCATTACTTACCTAAAGAACTATCTTTTAAACCGCCTTTTTAAAAACTATTTCATTGCTGTCTCGTTCTGTTTGACTACAAATTTAATTTTTCCAGTTTAACTTTTAGATTTAAATTATGTATAGTGCTATAATATAAAACTGTGTAATTTTTATGAAAGAAGTGAGTTAATTGAGTGCAAACGATACTTTCCATGTCGAAAAAAGAATCCCCTTATTTATCGTACTACTATCAGGGGCCTTTATTACTATTTTAAACCAAACGTTACTTGGTACGGCTTTACCGCCAATTATGAAAGATCTTCAAGTATCTGAAAGTACCGTACAATGGTTACAATCCATATTTATGTTAGTAAACGGAATAATGATTCCTATTACAGCATTTTTAATTGAACGTTATACATCGAGGCAGTTATTCTTAACTGCAATGAGTATTTTTGCTTTAGGTACATTGCTTTGTGCAGTGGGCGTAGATTTTTCAATGCTTCTGATTGGTCGTGTCCTACAAGCAGCAGGTGCTGGTATTATGATGCCACTTATGCAAACAATCTTATTCCTAACTTTCCCTAAAGAAAAACGTGGGACTGCTATGGGTCTCTTCGGACTCGTCATCGCATTTGCGCCAGCAATTGGACCAACATTATCAGGTGTTTTAGTTGAACACCTTACTTGGAGAAGTGTCTTCTACGTTGTGTTCCCTATCGCAATAATTATAATTATTGCTTCATTATTCCTATTGAAGAACGTTACCGAAACATCACATCCAAAACTGGATATCACATCTGTAATTCTATCTACATTAGGTTTCGGTGGACTCCTTTACAGCTTTAGTTCAGTCGGCGAAGCTGGATGGGGCAGTGTTCAATTCATTGCACCACTCATCATTGGCATTGTTTCATTAGTTGTTTTCATTCGTCGTCAATTGAAACTAAAAGAACCTATGCTTGAGTTTAGAGTCTTTAGTTATAATATTTACACTTTAGGTACAGCATTAAGTATGTTTGTCTTTGGTGTATTAATCGCATCTAACATTATCTTGCCGTTATATATGCAGAATATGTTACAGTTCTCTGCTTTAGAGTCTGGTCTCGTATTATTGCCTGGCGCTATTATTATGGGTATCATGAACCCAATTACAGGTTATTTATTCGATAAGTTCGGAGGTAAATGGCTTGCACGTATTGGACTACTCATTTTAGTTCTATCCACATTACCATTTACAGTATTAACGGCGCACACGTCGTTTACTTATCTTGCTACATCGAATGCCGTTCGTATGGTGTCGCTCGCTATGGTAATGATGCCGATGACAACTTTAGCAATCAATCAATTGCCAAATCACCTTATCGCACATGGTACTGCAATGAACAATACATTTAGACAAATGGCTGGGGCAATTGGTACAGCATTATTTATTACATTAATGTCTGTTTCATCAAACCCTAGTGATGGTATTGAAGGTATCATCCATGGTGTTAACGTTACATTTATGGTTGCAGCAGCAATTTCATTTGTAGCATTGATATTATCAGCCAAATTATCCGATGATAGCAAACCTTCACGCAGAACAATGTAGTCTATGTGTTCAATTAAAGGTTAATAAAAAATTAAAAAAAGCACTTACGATGCATTCATTCATGCATTTCGTAAGTGCTTTTTTATTTATCACAATTCTTAATCACTGCTTATTTATTAAAATCAATCAGTAGCTGTCAGTCTATTAATTGCTATTTCCCCAAGCGATTTGGCTGCTACAATTAATGCATCCTCATTCACTTTAAATTTCGGATGATGATTCATATATGGTGACGTCACCTGTTCTGGTTTACAACCAACTATATAGAAGGTACCCGGAATCTCTTTTAAATAATATGCAAAGTCCTCTGATCCCGATACAGCAGGAATTTCTACAAGCTGTTCAAAATAATCACCTTTACTTGCAGATAATATATCAACAACATGATTGGTTTGTGTTGGATGATTATAAAGTACAGGATATCCAAATTGGTAATCCAAATCATATGTGATATCAAATCCGATAGCGACACTTTGAGCAACTTTCTCAATTTCTTCATACATAAATTGTTCTAAATCATCATTTAGATAACGTGCAGTCCCTTTAATTGTAACTTTATCTTGAATGACGTTCGCACCACCTGGCGCTTCAAAAGCTCCTACCGTTATGACTCCCATTTCTGATGGATCTATACGTCTTGATACGATTGTTTGTAGCGTATTTACAAAGTTTGTCCCCGCAACTAATGCATCATGTGTCTTGTGAGGGCTAGCAGCATGACCACCCAATCCTTTGATTGTTAGTGTGAAAGTGGAACTACCCGCAAATGCATTGCCTTTATTGAAACCAATCACTTCTGGTCCTGCCACGGGCACAACATGAATACCATAAATTTCATCCACATCATTGAGTGCACCAGATGCCATGATTTGTTGCGCCCCTCCTGGAGGCATTTCCTCTGCATGTTGGTGAATGATTTTGATTGTGCCTGAAAGTTGGTCTTTGATGTCAATCAGCGCATCCGCTAATCCTAATAAATAGGCAGTATGTGCGTCATGTCCACATGCGTGCATCACGCCTTGGTTTAACGATTTGAATGGGACGTCCGCTTCTTCTTCAATTGGTAACGCATCAAAATCAGCACGCAACCCAATTGTCTTACCCAGATATTGGCCTGTTATCTCAACAATAATTGCATTACTACCCTCAACGGGTTGTGTTATTGTGACATCTTTATTTTTGTAAAAATCTTGAATATAAGCAGCGGTTTCCGTTTCTTGAAAAGATAATTCTGGATGTTGATGTAAATAACGACGATGCTGCACCATTTCCTCTTTTTTTGCTTCTAATTTTTCAAATAAACTTTCTTTTACATTCATAAACATTCACTTCTCTCAATTAAATTTAAAACATATCACTCTACAACAATTTTAAATTTAATAGTAAATTAATTCAAATATAAATTGAAATTTTAAAAACTTTACATTTTTTATGAATATTTTTCAAAATGAATTATCAATGCATCTTAGCATTACGCTATATTCAATTCTGTTGATTTTTCATTTTTATAAACCATATACATCATTGCACTCGCAATCAATACCATCGCGAAACCAAAATAAGGCGTCATAGTAATTGAAAAATGATTAAGTACGTAACCACCAATGACAGAACCCAAAGTAATACCTATATTAAATGATGCAATATTTAAACTAGACGCAAAATTCGTAGTCGCTTTATTTTTACGTTCTGCAAAAAGTACAACGATTAACTGCAGACCTGGTATATTCATAAAAGCAAACAGTCCCATAATTAAAATAGCGATTGTACCTAAAATTTGATGTGATACCGTCACACCAACAATTAACAATACAATGGCTTGAATTAAAAATATACCGATTAACACTTGCATTGGACGGTTATTCGTTAATTTACCACCAAGTGTATTACCAATGGCTACCATCACACCATAAATCACTAACAATATAACAACTGCATCATCACTATAATGTAAAGTATCAGTCAGTAGTGTTGTTAAGTAAGTGTACACAACAAAAGTGCCACCATAACCAAGTGCAGTGATTAAATATACCATCATCAATGATTTATTTTTAAAAACGGTTAACTGTTCTAACATAGATGCTTGTTCGTATTCATTTAAATCGTTCGGTACAGATATGATATTAATTACTAAACTTAAAAAGCCAATAATCGCAATTGTTATAAATGAAGCTTCCCAACCAAATTGTTGACCTATCCAAGTTCCAAGTGGCACACCTGTGATTGTCGCAACCGTTAAACCTGTAAACATCATGGCAATGGCACTTGAACGTTTATCAGGTGACACTAGATCACTAGCAATGGCTGTAGCGATAGACATAAAGACACCATGCATTAATGCCGAAAGGACGCGCATAGCAAGTAACATACTGAATGTCGTTGAAAATGCTGCTAATGTATTAGCGATAATAAAAATCAGCATAATCCCTATCAGCAAATGCTTACGTTTTATTTTATTTGTCAGTGGCGTTAACAATGGCGCACCAATCGTTACACCAACGGCATAAAGTGAAACCGTTAATCCTGCTAGTGAAATCGTCGTATTAAATGAATCTTTGATTAATGGTAATAAACCTACACTTATAAATTCAGTCATGCCTATAGCAAATGCAGACATGGCTAATGCTAAGATTGCAAATTTATTTTTTCTCATAATTTTTTCGCTCCTTATTTTTTGTTGATTGTGTTACTATAATTCACACATATAAAAATAGGAAGTACGCACTTTAAAGTACTATAGGTACTTTTTAGTGCCTATAAAGGAGCTAATGAAATGAGTAAAACATATAATATTGGTGTCGAAGCGACCATAGATGTTATTGGAGGCAAATGGAAACCGGTCATGCTCTGCCATTTACAAAATAATGGCCGCATGCGTACGTCTGCATTAAAACGTGCCATACCAACAATCACTCAAAAGATGCTCACACAACAATTACGAGAACTAGAAAAAGATGGCATTATTAATCGCATCGTTTACGATCAAGTGCCTCCAAAAGTTGAATACGAACTTTCAGAATACGGTCAAACACTGGGTAAAATTCTTTCATCACTTTGCTATTGGGGAGAATTTCATGTAGAAAAAATGTATAAGCAAGGCGAATCCGTTACTTTAAATCAACAAGACTTTGTAGATATTCCTCGTCCTAGCTAATGATTTATTAAGCTATGGTAAAAATCGAAAACTTTTATTAATTATTTAAATTACATTATTATCCGTCTAATTTTTAGTTATTAAAAGCTATAAAAATACTCCCGTTCAAGTTGTCATTTTTAAATGTTTACTTTAAACGGGAGCATTGCTTTTATTTAGTATAACTTTATTCTTTTCTGTGTTTCTTTTATTTAACGCTTTCTATATAATCATGAAGACAGTGCATTTTCAATTTAATACACAAAGGAGTTATCCATATGAGTACCTTGTCTTTCATATTAACTTTATTCGTTGCTATAGAATTTTTATACATTCTCGTTTTGCAAACCTTTTTAACAACTTCGAAAAAAACGAGTCAACTTTTCAAAATCGAACAGCAAGTGCTTCAACAAGACAAATTAAAAACGCTTATGAAAAACCAAGGTGTTTATAATGGTCTTTTAGGAATATTATTGTTATATGGTTTGTTTTTTTCTGACCACCCTAGAGAGCTTATTATTAGCATATTGATTTATATGATCCTTGTAGCATTATATGGTGCAATCACAAGTCAAAAAACCATCTTGCTTAAGCAAGGCGGTCTCCCTATACTAGCACTTATCTCGTTTATTTTTTAAATTTATTTCTTATACCGTAGCTATTAGCTAGTTGTCTTGAGCCATATCTAATCTATAGACAAATAATGTTCCAACAAATAAGCCCAGCAACGATTGCGTGTTGTTGGGCTTGTTTCATGATACTTATTTAATTTTTGCTAGATCCACACCCGTGGTTCTTTCTCTTAAGTCATATTCAATCTCTTCTAAACTACGACCTCGTGTTTCTGGTAAGTATTTAATTACAAAATACATTGCCAAGATGCCGATAAATGCAAATATTAAGAATACCCATTCTGTACTTAGGGCACTATTCAATACTGGGAATAATTGTGCCACAATCAGCGTTCCAAAATTCAATACGAGTGTTGCTAAACCAGTAGCAGCACCACGTGCACGCATTGGGAACATTTCTGGTAACATAACCCAAAGAATAGGTCCCCATGTTAAGCCAAAGAACACAATAAATAGTGATAAACATACGATAATAATAACGGCCGAAGATTCAATACCTATCGTCCAAATCAGGATAGCCATTACAAGGAGTGACACGACCATACCGATGTTCCCTGTGATAAGTAGCTTTTTACGATCAATTTTATCTGCAATAAATACTGCGACAATCGTCACAAGTACATTAATCGTACCTATACCCACAGTACCTAGAATAGATGTCGCTTCACCTAGACCCGCTTTACTAAAAATAGTTGGCGCATAAAATATAATCGCATTAATGCCGATGATTTGTTGGAACAGTGCAAATACACAACCAATCACTAACGTAGGTCTTAACCAAGGTGATTTTAAGATAGACCACGTTGATTCTGAAATGGCTGCAATTTCTTTCATTTCTTTAATTTCTGTATTTATTTCTTTGTCGTCATTAAACGTAATTTTCATAACGTCTCGCGCAGCTTTTTCACTTTTATGCTCTAGCAACCATCTAGGACTCTCAGGCATAAATGCAATACCAATTAATAGAATAACAGATGGTACGACAGCTAATCCGAGCATCCAACGCCATCCTTCCATATCTGCAAAAGCATAATTCACTAAATATGCTGCTAAAATACCTATTGTAATCATTAATTGGTTCAATGACCCTAGCGAGCCACGATAAGCCGTAGGTGCCATTTCGGATAAGTAAACCGGAACAGTTGCCATGGAGCCACCGACTGCTAAACCTATAACCAATCTACCGACTACAAGCATCGGCATATTTTGTGCAACGGCCAATATTAATGAACCGACAATATAAACAATGGCTATAATTAATACTAAACGTCTTCTACCAATCCTATCAGACAGCGGTCCACTCCCACCTGAACCAATAATAGCACCAACAAGCATGGATGCTACAACCAAGCCTTCTGTAAAACTATTCAATGGAATATCATCATTGATAAAAAGCAATGCCCCTGAAATAACCCCATTGTCATAACCATATAACAAACCACCAAGTGCCCCTAATATGAAAATCAAACTCTTATTTACTTTCAAATTTAACATCCCCTTTAAAATTAATTACAGTATATTCCTATTATGTAAGCGTTTCAAATATTAAGTTAATTTCTCTTAAAATTTTTTGAAATAAATATATTTTAAATCTACGTTATATTATTATTTGATAAGTAATTTTACTGTCTAAGTTATATAAATTAACTTTTCTAACACGCTTAAACTCTACAACTTTATTCATACCATTTAAAAAACCCTTGAAATTGAAGTTTGAAGTTCAACTTTAAGGGTTCAATAGATATTATCTTAGCAGTTTTGCTTTATTTTTATTTTGCTGTATAGCTTTTACTTGAAATTTTACCAGCATCCACAATAACATCTTTGTCTTGGAAAGGTTCGTTATTGAAAAAACGCGTTAAGATATCTTTGACGCCTTCTTCAATACGCGCTTGTGCTTCTAAAGTCATACCTGAATAATGCACTGTCATACCATTTCTAGGCATCGTTCTCCATGGGTGATCTGCTGGTGCTGGTTGTGGATACCAAACATCACCTGCGTAACCTTGAATATGTTTCGCATTTAAGAGTTCCACTAAATCGTTTGTATTTACAATTTTACCACGTGCAGTATTTACTAAATAGCTGCCAACTTTCATACGGCTTAACACATCATAATCAAATAAGTTATCTGTTTCAGGTGTTAAAGGCGCATGGATTGTAACCGCATCACTTGTTGATACTAATTCATCAAAATTAACAAAAGTAGAATGCTCACTATCTTTTTGATTGATTGGGTCATAGTGTTGGATTGTTACATTAAATGGCGCCAATCTTTCGGCTACAAGTTGGCCAATTCTACCGAAGCCAAAGATACCAATTGTTTTATTTTGTAATTCATGCGCATGGTTACCAACTTTTGATAAGTTCCATTCGCCATCTTTAGCTTGTCTATGACCTTCTTCGTAATTTCTCAATAAGATGAGTAAGTCCATAACTGCATGTTCTGCAACACTGATTGTATTACTACCAGTGACTTCTACTACACCAATATTGTGTTCACTTGCCGCTTGTAAATCGACGTGGTCTGAACCTACTCCTGCAGTGATTGCTAATTTTAAATTAGGTGCTTTTTCAATACGTTCTTTCGTCATATATGCTGGATAAAATGGCGCACTAATAACGATATCCATATCTGCTAAATGTTTATCTAAATCAGCTTCATTATCTGTTAATATAACGAATTCGTGTCCTTTTTCTTCTAAAAATGGTTTCAAACCAATTGCTCTTTCAGTATTTAATAATTGATTATCTTCGCCTGCTACGGATTCTGGGAATAATGCTACGATTTTCATGCTTATCTCTCCTAATAATTTATTTTTAAAACTGTGCAATGTTACTGAACTTATGTGCATCTTCGAAGCAAAAAAATACTCGATACGATTTGCACATACCACCTCCTTGAATGAATCATTCAAAACGTAGTTAGCAAACAGCACCGAGTACCTTACACCATTCCGTATTTATTCAATTGATTTATCGAATACAAATATTGATACAACCTCATCATCGGCTAAATCAATATCTGTAAATAATTTAACAAATTTAGCTCCAACGAGCGTTTCCATTTCATCTAATTTAATATCGCTGTATAACTGTTTTATCTTTTCAGTGCGGTTATAGTGAAGCATGACTTCATTTTGTTTATCGCCTAAATAAAACTGTTCAACTTTACTTAACGCGCCCGTCATATAGGCAATAGCCCAGTTTCCTTTAAACGAAACTTGTACTTTCTCAGGCCCTTTACCTACATGTTGTTTACGATAAGAACGAATCAAATTTGAAAATTGTTGTTCTTTTTTATGTGATTCTATTTGACTCACCTTCTTCACAAAGTAATGAGTTATAGCTTTCATTTACTTATAATTCTATTATATATCAAGCAATTTAAAATTCAAGTGTTATTACTTTTTTTAAAAATCACACTAAAAATACCTTTAGTTTCAAATTCAATATATAGTGTTTGTATTAATATATACAATACACATAAACTAGCTATCGTATCTGTGAAATAATGTGCTTGTAAATAAATTCTAGATATCATAATTGATAAGATTAATATCGCGCCTATAAAGATGACAGCCTTATGTTTCACTAATAATACAATCAAACTAACTAAGATACATACACTTAACACATGCATACTAGGAAAACTATAACCATCGATGGCCGCACTCGGTCTTGGACGTTGGATAGCATATTTTAAAAAAGTTCCAATAGCAAAGACACTAAAACACCAAAATCCATACCAAACACATTTAAATCTATCATAAATCAGTAAACCTAGTAATATGATTAACACCATACATAAACAGGCTATAGGTGAAAATATTGTTGAAATCATTGTTAAATATTGAACGATTATCTCTGAAGACATCGTACGATGTAGTAATTGATATATGCTGGCATCCATATTTTCCGTTAAATTAAACGCAATGCATATAATTAGCATGATGAGACACAGACTGCCTACCGTCATTTTTAAATAATTATTCACGTTGACTGTTCCTTCCATTACACATTCTTCTATATATAATAGTAAACCAAGTATTTTAAATTTACTCAATCCTACTTTAGGCTTATAAATGTTAATATGATAAAATCATAAGATTTATAATGTATATGATTTTGAATAAAACGATTTGTATCCTTGCATGGTCTTATGCTAAAATCAATTAAAGACTTAATGTATCTATAATAACTATTAAATACTAAAGGAGTTTTACCTTGAATAAAGACCAGTTTGAACAAATGGCTCACAAGTATGACCACCCTGACAGAATTCACCTAGCACAAATCATTGCCCAAGCAACAAATCAATTGCTCAATCATACAACTTACCATTCGTTATTAGATTACGGTGGTGGCACTGGACTCGTAACATTAAATATAGATCATCACTTTGAACAAGTCACACTTATGGATGCCTCAACTCAAATGGTAAATATTTTTGATGAAAAAATATCAGCATTAGAAAAGACTTCTATTCAAACACTTGTCGGCGATATTTTGGCTGATGATCATCCATTAAACCAATCAACCTATGATGCCATTTTCTTATCTTTAGTCTTACTTCATAGTGGTGACTATAAAGCTTTATTGCATAAACTTTACACGCACCTCAATCCAGGAGGCATGCTGATTTTAGTTGATTTTGATAAAAATGAAAATGTTCAGCATCCAAAAGTTTACAATGGCTTTAAGCAATCTGATATTCTAGAAACCTTTGCTCAAATAGGTTTATCACAAACACAGGCTTATACATTTTATGCTGGTGATCATCTTTTTATGAATCAACATGCTAGTGTATTTATTGCTTCGGGTTTTAAATAATTTTTACATTTTTAAGTGTAACTGCTTTCTCTCTTCGTCACTTAAAAATGCATAGTCTACTGCTCTTTCATTAATATATTGAACTTGTTCTAATGTCATCATTTTATTTTCTATAAGTAAAGTATATTCTTCATTTAATGATGTCTGTGTAACGGTTCTATTATCTGTATTAATTAAAAAAGGTATATCTTGTTCTAGCAAATAAGGTAAATTTAATGCTTCTAACCCTGTAATGGCTTTGGTTTGAATATTACTTTTTGGACACATCTCTAAGAGTACGTCATTTTCTTTAACAAACTGCAATGATTGTTTATCTTGATTTATAGCAACACCATGTCCAATACGTTTCGAGCCTAATTTAATACCTTCTATCACATTATGCATACAACCGCACTCTCCAGCGTGTAGCGTAAGATTGAAACCTTTATCTAAGCCATATTTTATTGTATCTTCAATCGCTACAGTAGGAAATCCTACTTCAGGACCTGCAAAGTCAATGCCGCAAATTGCTTCATGATGATGTTGATGAATAAAATCAAAAAGTGCTTGGTTTTGTTCAGTATGATGTTGGCGCATCGCACATATTAACAAATTAACGCCTATCCCTAATGTATTAACCGCTTCATTAACACCTAACTCTACTGCTTCCAACACCTCTGTCATCGTTAACCCTTGATCCATATGAAATAATGGTGCGAAACGAATTTCAATATATTTCACATTATCGTTATATGCTTGCTTGGCAACATCTACAACCGCACGTTTCAAACTATCTTTTGTCTGAAGTACTTTTAATATTTCATCGAAACACTGTAAATAGTCATCTAAACTATCACACTGACTACTGACAAATAATTTTGATTCATCTAAGTTAACGCCTTGTTCATCTGCAAGTTGTCTAATCAATTCAACACTTGTTGAACCGTCTAGGTGACAATGTAATTCAACCTTGGCAATTTCTTCTATGGACTTATTCATGCTTAGAACCTACCTCTACCTACATTTGATTATGTTTAAAATTTATCTATTTACTATATCATGATGCATTTAACTTTGCTACGACTCAAATTACATGTCGACATAAAGTTGAGCCATCATTTTTAATCAACTCATTTTAAGTTAAGTATAACCAAAAAGCAGTGTCTGATGATGTATAGTCATATAAATACAATGTATTTTGGGCGAGACGCTTGAAGGAACAGGACAAGCTAAAGACCTCAGACTGAAGCTGGATCCTTAGAAAGTGAGCCAACCATACGAAAAATTAAATAAAGAAGAAGCGCTCAGATCCATTGAATTAAATCACCTGAGCGCTTCTTTTTCTGGGGTTGATGTATCACTCCCCATTATTATACAATAAACATTATCTACATAGCTTGATAACATTGATTAAAAATAGACATCATATTTCACCTAAGTAACCTAATATGACTAGGGAAATACCTAAACCAACATAACTCATAATGAGTAGCGTGACAATAATTTTCAATTCAGTCAAAAAATATTTTCTATCTTGTCCTTTATTTACATGCCAAACACCTAAAACCACGACGAGTACAAAAATTATAATCAAACAATATGCAATTATATTTAAAATGCCCATATCAATGCCCCTTTGCGTACGATTCACATGTTGACCTTCTGTATGCATCAGTTATTTCGCACATCTCTATCACATTCTCCCAAACATCAATGCTTAACCTATACTGGTTTCACATCAAGATAGTCATGTACTTTTAAATAGTCAATAATTTGATTAACAGCTGTTTCAATACTGTCTTGCTCTGTATCTATAATAATTTCTGGATTATTGGGCTCTTCATAAGGCGCATTGATTCCAGTAAATCCTTTAATTTCTCCGTTTCTTGCTTTTTGATACAATCCTTTAGGATCTCTAGATTCACACGTTTCTATACTACAAGACGTGTATATTTCGATAAATTCTTTGTCGTCTAATAAGTTTCGTACTTCATCTCGGTCAGCTTGATAGGGCGATATAAACGCTGTAATCGTAATTAATCCTGCATCGACCATGAGTTTACTTACTTCGCCAATACGACGTATATTCTCTTTTCGATCTTCCGGACTAAAGCCAAGATTGTTATTTAAGCCATGTCTGACATTATCTCCATCTAGTCGGTACGTATGTACTTGTTGTTGATATAATGCTTTTTCTAATGCTACTGATATCGTAGATTTACCAGAACCTGATAAACCCGTAAACCAGATGACAACACTGCGATGTTGATTACGTTGTTGTCTTTCTACTTTCGTAACTGCTGATTCATGCCATGTAATATGATTTGAAGTGGCCATGTTCAAACTCCTTTGATCTTATTTTTCTTGTAATCCTTTGATAAGTACATCCGCTACCTCTGGTCTTGAAAAAGCTTTCGGCAAGGACTCTCCGTTTTTTAATTTTTCACGAACTTTCGTGCCACTCAAATGTAAATGTTCTGAAGCATCGTGTGGACATGTTTTGGCTGTTGCCATATTTTCACAAACATTGCAGTAAAAAGCATGTTCAAATTTCAAAATTTGTATGCCCAATTCATCTTCATATTGTGCGATGAGTGTTTGCGCATCGTAAGTTCCATAATAATCACCGACACCCGCGTGATCACGTCCTACAATAAAATGCGTGCAACCATAATTTTTTCGTACTGTGGCATGTAATATCGCTTCACGTGGACCTGCATAACGCATCGCAGCTGGATAAATAACTAATCTCGTTCTATTTTCCGGGTAATAATTTTTTAATATCACTTCATAACTTTCCATGCGAACGGCTGCAGGAATATCATCTGATTTTGTTTCACCTACTAAAGGATTCAGTAATAAACCATCTACAGATTCTAAAGCTGCTTTTTGAATATATTCATGTGCACGGTGTACAGGATTACGCGTTTGAAACCCAACAACCGTTTTCCAATTTAAGTCATAAAACAATTGTCTCGTCTCAGATGGGTCCAAATGATAATCGACAAATTCATCATGTTTCGGTCGATCTACTAGGTGAATGGGTCCAGCAAGATAGACACTGCCTTTTTCATATACCTTCAATACACCTGGATGTTCAATATCCGTAGTACCATAAACGAATGCTGCTTCTTTCTCCTTGTCATAGGTATATTTTTCCTCAAGTTCAAGCACACCATATAAATGATTATCTTCACCATATAACGCAATGCTTTCACCAATTTCAAGCTCATTTGCTTTATCTTCCGTAACCGGCAACGTAATCGGTATACTCCACACTAGACCGTTTTTCAAATGGAGATTTTCGACGACTTCATTATAATCCGCTTCATTCATAAAACCTGTAAGTGGACTAAAACCACCAATGCCAATCAGTTCTAAATCTGATAAACTCCAAGGGTTCAGTGTAATGGCTGGCATGGAATGCGATACTTCCAACATTGTTTCCTTAAGCTCAGCGTTAACTTCTCTATTAATTAATGTACCACCATGTGGTTGAATCGTATTTTCAATAATCTCTTTTGTTAATGCCATATTGATTCACTCCTTTTAATCTATCTCATTTGCGTTAACATTCACTTTCTTTTTAGAAAAATCTATGGGTAGCTTTTTATTTTGATATAAAGCGAAAATAATTAAGCCTATCCAAAGCAGTATGACTGCAATTTTTATCACTATGGAAGTTGTTGCATTTAATTGAAAAACACTAATTAGTGAACTGCTATTTGTAAAAATAATCAGCCCACCAACACAGACTGCTAATATATTCATCGGCAAAATTTTAACTAACCATGCTGCAAAAGGTGCAGCAATCAAACCACCAATACTTAGCGCAATCACTAACCCCCAGTTAATCTGGCTCCATCCCAAGAAGATAATGAAACTGATGGATGCTGAAATAGTGACAAAAAATTCACTTGCAGATACTGTACCTATGGCATATCTCGGTTCTAGCTTTTTCTGTGCTAATAATAAAGGTGTGTTGACTGGACCCCAGCCGCCACCACCAATGGCATCTAAAAATCCTGCAACTGCACCTTGGGGAATCATGGCGTAACGCCCGATCGTCGAAGGATCTTTAACAACTGTTTGATTACGTTTATATAAAAATTGATATAAAATATAAATGCCCATTGTTAATAGAAATATTGCTATAAAGGGTTTAATCAAGTCACTATGTATATGACTTAAAAACGCTGCGCCAATAAATGATGTAATCGCACCTGGTATTGCTAACTTAATCATGGTAGGTTTATGTACATTTTCAAATTTCAGATGTGAGGTACCAGAAGCAGCCGTTGTTGCAATTTCTGAAAAATGTATTGTTGCGGATGCAATTGCTGGTGCGATACCAAATGTGAGTAATATTGATGATGATGAAGCACCAAAACCCATACCTAGTGATCCATCAATGAGCTGAGCAAGGAATCCTGCAAGTGCAAAGATAAATAATTTATGCATTTGTCGTGCCCCTTCCGACTTTAGTTTAGTGATTCAAGTTTCTTTATCATTTTGATTTGTTTATTTTTATCTCTATAGGATGGATCTAACACATGTTTCAAAAAATCTTGTTTTTCTTGTGTCGTTAAATTACTTCGTTTGATACGCTGTCTGCATTCATATAAAAAATCCACATACGCTTCATAACTGAGATCGAAGCGCGCTTTAAACTCTTCTAAAATTTGTGCAGTGAGCGTTGGACTTGCACCATTTGTAGAAATACTCAGCGTTAATCGGCCTCTTCTTAATATGCTTGGAAATACAACATCACCAGCATGTGCTTTAGTCGTCATGTTTAGTAATGCGTGTTGCGGTTTAGAAGCAGCGATTTGTTGATTTACGCGATTATCATTCGTGGCAGCAATGATTAAATCTGCTTCCGCGATATCAGTTACTTCAAATGATTTAGCACACCAACTCATCTCACCCTGTTCGTAGCGATGATATAGTGCAACCGTAAGCGAAGGACTAATGACTTTAATATGGGTTGTATAGTTAACTAATGTGCCAATACGACGTTCAGCAACCTGTCCACCGCCCACAATCACGACGCGTTTATTAGAAATATCTATCATAAGTGGTATGAATGGCATACCATCACTTCCTTGTTAAAATGAATTACTGTGTCACATATTCAAAAGTCTCTTCAACACGTGCTTTCAATGCATCTTGTAAATGTTGATGTTTACCCAATCGTTTACACAATATAATCTCTTTATCATTTTGATATTCTGTAACCGTATCAATGATTTGTTGATCTAAAATACCTGTAAACCATAAATAAGGCACAATATATATTTGGGAACATTCCGTTTGTACTGCGCTGTGTAGTGCATCTTTGAATGCAGGCTTACAAGCTGCTAAGTAGCAAGTCTCGATATCTTCAATTTCAGTTTGTTCATACAACTGTGTCTTGATTGTAGAAATATCTTTTTGTGTTTGGGGATTATAGCTGCCTCTACCGATAATGAGCACTTTTGCATCCGAATTAGGCGTCACGCCAGATTCTTCAATTCTCTGCTTTAATATCTCAGTCAGTCTCGGTTGTACGCCTAACGGTCTGCCATAGGACACATGTACATTAGGGTATCTTTGCTGACTATGTTCAATTTCTGCTGGAATATCTTTGTAGTAATGCCCTGCACTTAATAACAACACTGGCACGACTGAAATCTCTGTCGCACCTTTATCTACTAGACGCTGAAATCCTTGTGCCAAATTCGGGCTGGTTAATTCTAAAAAACATGTTTCCTGTAATGGCACATTGACCTGCGCTTTGACTAAATCAATAAAGTCTGTCGCTTCGTTCACTGCATCTGGAACCCTACTACCATGACTCACATATAAGACACCTCGCATAGTTACCCCTCCTTATTTATAGCGATAAACTCACCTATTTTACTTTCTATTGATATGTTAATTTCGCTACTGCTGATTCAACAGGCATTTCTTCAAACCAACTAATACGTTCTCTTAGTTTGACTACTTCTCCGACAACAATCATCGCTGGATTTTCAATATCCTTTGCTACTTCGACGATGTTTGACAATGTGCCTACCACAGTTTTTTGAAATTCAGATGTTCCCAGATGAATTAAAGCGACAGGTGTCTCAGATGAACGACCATGTTTCATCAATAATTCACTAATTTCAGGTAATTTTTTAACACCCATATAAATACATAACGTTTCCGGTCCAAGTGCAAGATGTTTCCAGTAACTTTCTTTATCTATGTTTTTATTAATCACACCTGTTACAAACGCAACAGATGAACTATAGTCACGATGTGTCACTGGAATACCTGCATATGCTGGTGCTGCAACACCTGAAGTGATGCCAGGAACGATTTCGAATGGTATATGATGTTCGGCTAATATTTCTGCTTCTTCTCCACCTCTACCAAAGATAAATGGATCTCCACCCTTTAATCTTGTGATGGTTTGTCCTTTCTTTGCTAGATTGACGAGTAATTTATTCGTATCTTCTTGTGGTAATGAATGACGATTCGGATCTTTCCCACAATACATAAATTTCGCTGAAGGCGATGCATGATTTAACAACGCCTTGTTCACCAATCGGTCATACAAGATGACATCTGCTTGTTCAATTGCTTTTAACCCTTTAACTGTAATTAGATCAGGGTCTCCAGGCCCTGCGCCTACTAAAAATACTTTCCCCATCCTGTCACCACTTTCTCAATTTTTAACTATGGAATGTTTGCCCATCTCTGACTTCTTCAACGATGCCAGCACGTACAACGAAATCACCAAAATGTTCGCCTTCTGTTCTTTCTTTTGCATACTGTAATAAAATAGGTCTTAAACTTTCTAAAATTTCTGCTTCACCGATATTTTCTTTGTAGATTTTGTTTAATCTATCACCTATAAAGCCACCGCCTAAATACATATTGTATTTACCTGGGCCTTTTCCAATAAATGCAACTTCTGCTAACGCTGGTCTTGCACAGCCATTTGGACAACCTGTCATTCTGATCGTAATTTCTTCTTCTTTTAGACCTGCTTCATCAAGTAAATCTTCAATCTTCGTAATCAACGATGGTAAATATCTCTCTGACTCTGCCATCGCCAGTCCACATGTTGGGAAAGCAACACAAGCCATAGAATTACGTCTTAAACCTGTATAATGTTGACCATCTGTAATACCAAAATCTGTGATAATTTTTTCAATTTCATTCTTTTTATGTGCAGCTACATTCGCAATCACAAGGTTTTGATTCGGTGTTAACCTAAAATCACCTGTGTGAACTTCTGCAATCGTTCTTAATGCTGTTTTTAATTTATAATCTTCCGTATCTTTTACACGTCCGTTTTGAACAAAGAGTGTATAGTGCCATTTACCACTACCTTCAGTCCACCCATAGCGATCACCATTATGTTCAAAATGATAAGGACGCTTGTTTTCTAATTGCCAACCTAAGCGATTGTTGATTTCATTTCTAATCCAATCAACGCCAAGTCTATCTACTGTATATTTAAAGCGTGCATTCGTACGGTCTTCACGATTACCATAATCTCTTTGAACCGTTAAAATCTTTTCACATACATCGACGACTTCTTCCTTAGGAATGTAACCAATCAATCTGCCAACTTGTGGATAGGTTGCTGTATTACCATGTTTCATACCCATACCGCCACCTACAGCGACATTAAAGCCAACAAGTTGTTCATTTTCTAAAATAGCGATTAATCCAATATCTTGAGAATAAACATCTATATCATTGGACGGGGGTACTGCGATACCAATCTTAAATTTACGCGGAAGATATGTTTTGCCATAAATTGGCTCTGGTTCTTCATCGCTGGTATCTAAGACTTTTTCTCCGTCTAACCAAATCTCATGATAGGCTTGCGTTTTCGGTGATAAATGTCTACTAATATCACTAGCAATTTGATTGATTTCACTGTGCACATCGGATTGATATGGATTAGGGTTACACATAACGTTACGATTCACATCACCACAAGCCGCAAGTGTATCTAATAAGGACTGGTTAATATCTTTCATCGTTTGTTTTAAATTGCGTTTTAAAATACCGTGAAATTGAAATGCCTGTCTTGTAGTTAGTTTGATTGTGCCGTTCGCATATGTATTAGCAATATCATCCATTGCTATCCATTGCTCTGCTGTTGATGCACCTCCTGGGGCACGCACTCTAATCATGAAGCTATACGCAGGTTCTAGCTTTTGTCTTCTACGTTCATCACGTATATCTCTATCATCTTGCATGTAACTACCATGGAATTTTAAAAGTTTTGTATCTTCTTCTGCGATAGCGCCTGTTACTCTATCTGCCAAACCTTGAACAATCGATCCTCGAAGATAATCACTATGTGCTTTGATACGTTCCATTTCATCCAGTTTGTCTGAAAAATTGACTTTTGTTTCAGCCATGTAATCATTCCTTTCTTAGTAAACATCTCTTTGGTAACGTTTTTCTTGTTTCATTTGAGTAAGATAAGCTTCTGCATCTGCTTCTGACATGTCACCTTCTTGCTCTATAACACTACGAATGGTGTCATGCACATCTTTTGCCATGTGTTTTTCATCACCACAAACATATATTGCTGCACCATCTTGTAGCCATTGATAAAATAGCTCACTTTGTTGAGCAATACGATGCTGTACATAAACTTTTTCTTCTGTATCACGTGAAAAAGCGAGATCCAGTTTAGCTAATGTTTCATCTTTCAGCCATGCCTGCCATTCTGTTTGATATAAAAAGTCTGTAGTAAAATATTGTTCTCCGAAAAACAACCACGTATTGCCAGATAACCCAAGCTCTTCACGTTCTTGCATATAAGATCTAAATGGTGCTACGCCTGTGCCTGGCCCTATCATAATGACTGGCGTTTCTTCATCAAATGGAAACTTAAAGTTTGGATTTTTTTTAAGGTAAATCGGTAATGTGTCTCCAGGTTGAATCCGTTCTGCTAGTTGGACAGAGCACACACCTTTACGCGTGCGTTCGTGCGCTTCATATCTAACGGCGCCAACGGTTATATGCACTTCATCTGGTGTGGCCTCATAACTACTAGCGATAGAATATTCTCTTGCTGGCAATTTCCTTAGTAATTTATAAAATGTTTCTGGCTTCAGTTCTGAAGTTGGAAATTCTGTTAATAAATCTATGACATCGCGACCATCAACATATTGTTGTATCCATTCTGCATTGTCTATTTGACTAAGTAACTCCGTATTGCCAAATAACTCCGCTGCTTTTTGAAGTAATGGTTTCGTCAGCTTAGTAATCTCAAAGTGTTCAGTTAACGCTTTTTCCAATGGCAATGTATCGCCATCATCATTGATTGGAATTTCAATATCTTTATCCCAACCCAGTGTCTCAATCAGTAGTGTCACAATTTCTGGTTCATTTTGAGGTAAGACTACCACGCAGTCTCCAGGTTCAAATGATTCACCGTAATTATCTAATAGCAATTCAACATGTCTAACTTCTTTGTTAGAACCTCGACCATTCAAATTGATATTCTCTAATACTTCGGCTTGGTAGGGATTCGATTTTGAGTAACGTTTTTCTTTGGCAGATTGTACTGTTTCGGTAGAAGTCACCGTTGAACCATGACCTGTAGATTGATTTAGAATTTCAATATTCTTATTCATCCACTTTTCAGCTAAATCATCAAAATCTAAATCACAATCTTGTCTATCCGCAAGGCGTTCAGCACCTAATTCTAATAATTTTGCATCGAAGTCTTTACCTGTTTGGCAGAAATACTCGTATGACTCGTCTCCTAATGCAAGCACGGAGAACCTTACATTTTCTAATTTTGGTGCCTTACGACTATGTATAAATTCATGAAATGTAAGTGCATTGTCTGGCGGATCACCTTCACCATGCGTGGCAGTAATGACAAATAAATCCTCTACTTTTTTAAATTCCTTTTGTTTAATTTCATCCATCGCCGTTAACTTTACAGTGTAATTATGTTCAACCAGTCGATCTGAAAATATTTCAGCTAAACTTTGTGCATTGCCTGTTTCCGAACCATAAACCACGGTAATGTGACGATCGTTGTTTGTTTGGCTTTCGGATTCATTATTTAAAACATATTCTGCCACCTGTTGTGGCGCCTCTGCTGTTTGTGTTACAGACCCTTGTTGCGCTGTAAGGTAACCGGTTAACCATATTTGCTGTTCAGCAGTTAACGTCTGAAAAATTTGATTTAACTGTGCTGCTTGTTCTTGGTCAAAAGGACTATTTGATACTGATAAATTCACAATGCATTCACCCCGATATTTATTTGATAAATTATAATTATTGTCTAAGTAGGTTTAATCAATTTTATTTCTTGCCATATCAACGATATAGCAATCGAATTTTATATCTTCCACAACATTCATTACATTTCCGATACGAATACTAGGTTATTAGTGTAAAAAAAAGAATCTACTTAATTTATGGTTTATTCGTCGTATGTAGACCACATTCCGTCTTAGTAGAATTCGTCCATCTACCTGCTCTTGAATCACCATTACCAGAAACGGCCTCAGTACATGGAATACAACCAATACTTGGAAAATTGAAATCATGTAGTTCGTTATAATGTAAATCATGCGTTTTAATATAATCCCACACATCATCCCAAGTCCAATGAATCAGAGGACACACTTTTACTGATTTGAATCGTTCATCTTTATTAATAAAATTAGTTGCCTGTCGACTCGGTGATTGTTCTCTTCTTAAACCTGAAACCCAAGCTGTCGCCCCAGATAATACTTCTTCAAGCGGTTTAATTTTACGAATATAACAACATTGATTTGGATCTTGTTTCCATAAAGCTGGCGCAACTTGATCCGCTTGTTCTTCTAAAGTAAGACTCGGTTGTTTAAGCTTAATGTTTAATTCCGGATAACGTGCTTTAACACGGTCTATCAAATCGTATGTCTCTTGAAAGTGGAGGTTCGTATCTAAAAATACAATTTCCGCATCTTTCTTCACACTAGAAATTAAATCAATTAAAATCATGCCTTCTGCACCGAAACTACATGAATAAATAATAGAATCACCATATACATCGTAAGCCCATCTAATCACTTCACGTGCACCTTTAGTTTCATCAGTGATATCCAGTGTTTCAAAAGCGTGTGGATTGAAATCATCATACGTAATTTTTGTTTCTGACATTAACGGGTCACCCCTTTTCTTCTAATGTACGCTTACTTAAATTCAAGTTATACTTCGTTTTTTGAATTATTTGAAAATAATTATGCTACACACTTTACTCATTGAAATTTTTTATGTCAAGTTTGTGTTTATTAAAATAAATATATTAATTTTTTGACAAAATACACCTTTGAAACCGCTTTAAAAAGCGAAGTTAAAACGTTTTATAATAATTATTTTCACAAAATAGTCATAATAATCTAGTTACTTTCAAATCGCCCTAAAGCCTATGGTTATCATGTTTTAAATTTTTTTAAAAATTTTTTAAATTTTAATAATAATTCTAATCTAGAAACAAAAAGCGCAGGTATATAACATCAAATTAAATATTTGATGTTATATACCTGCGTTGCAAAAATGATTAAATCTCTAATACCTTAAATCTTTAATCCTTTTATATTATACTGAAAAACTGAGTCTTGGTATAAATGTTTCAAAATGAACATGATTCATAGAAATACCTAATGTTTGTAATTCAGCAATCATTGCTTTTAAGAATGAGTTACCGCCACACACATAGATCTCCGTCTCATTGTCCACATATTGACGCAGTTGTTCTAATTCGATAAAACCATCTTCATCACGAAAAATGAATATCAAACTGGGCATGGTCTGATTGATTTGCAATTGTAGTTAATTTTGCTTCAAAAGCAACATTTTGTGCGTTAGATGTTGATTGTAAGAAAATAGCTGGTGTACCTATGTTAACGGCTTCATTAAACATTGAGACAAGCGGTGTAACTCCTACACCTGAACCCAAAAATAATTGTTTGTTTTCTGTATTTTCTAATTTAAATCCACCTACTGGTGCAGATATATTTAAAATGTCACCTTCAGTTACTTCATCGTGTAACACAGTAGAAACTTCACCTTCGTGCGCTTCAGTAACATCTCTTCTTACACCAAATGTTAAGTAACTTTCATCTCCATCAACAATGGAATAGTGTCTTTTTGCACGATAAGGTAATTTTTCACTAGAAATATCTACAGTTATATATTGTCCTGGTATAAATTGACTTAAATCAATGCGATTTGATGTGACAGTAAATGATTTAATAAGTTCTGTCTCCTCAGTGATATTTGTAACTTCAAATGGTTTAAAACCTTCCCATGCCATTTGTTTATAAATATCTTTTTCTAAGCCAATAAAGGCATCAGCGATAGCTCCATAAGCTTTTATCCATGTTTGAATAATAGGATCATTATTTTCTAAACCTGTCACTTCTTGGATTGCCCAAATTAAATTTTCTCCAACAATATCATAATGTTCCGGTTGCACTTGTAAAGCACAATGTTTATAAACTACAGGCATTATTGCTGGCACGATAGGTGTTAAATCTTCAATGTTTTCCGCTGCTGCCAGTACTGCCATAGCAAGTGCTGATGATTGCAGTCCCTTTTTTTGATTTGTTTGGTTAAATACATTTTTTAATTCTGGATGCACTTCAAATAACCTTTTATAGAAAATTTCCGTAATAGTTTGTCCTTTTTCTTTAAGTAATGGCACTGTATCTCTAATTGTTTGAATTTCTCTTTCTGTTAACATATTATACCTCCTAATTACTTCTCACCACTATTATTGTACGAAATAATATAACTTACAATCATTAACAATTAATCCAAACATTTTCTAAATGCATAGTTCACAAAATGTTAACTAATTAAAAAAATATAAATTCAAATTCTTTGGTATGTATTGATTTGCTCACATTTTATAAATTGAAATCGTATATTGTATGATCTAAAACTTTAATCCACTATGATTAGTCAATTAAAAACACGCTAAAAAGTCTGTGCTTCACTACTTTTTAGCGTGTTTTTATTCTTATTTTTCACTTAAGTATAAATCTTCTATGACTGTTGCTACGGATTCAGCATTATTTTGAATATACACATCATAAGCCTCAGAGTAGCCTGATGTACTAGTCACATAAAAAGATTGTTGGGCATGGTTTAATAATTGCGTATCGTTCACATCATTTCCAAAAGCAATATAGTTTTGTGCACCAATCATGTGCTTCAAGGTCGAGTACTTATTAATGTTTTTGGCTGTAATATCTATGCTATGATCCACTTCGTGTATATGGATTGATAACACATTCTCGTAACTTTGAAACCATTGTTTAAGTGCTTTAAATGTTTTTCCTTCAGTCGCGAATAGAATCACCTTAATTGGATGTTGAATATGAGCAACCTTCACATTCTTTGCTAAACCATCTGGATTTAATTGTCTATAAATTGGATGGCTTTCACTTACGTTAGCAGCATAGTCAAAATCTCCATCGATAATATATTTTAAATCATAATCGCTGATTAACTTCACAATCTTTTCAAATAAATCATTCGGGATATAAGCCATGGTTTGAATTTCTCCATCTTTTGAAATTATAGAGCCATTTCCACCAATGAGCCAATGATTACTGTAATCTCTAACAACTGGTAACAAATCACGTATAGGTCGTGCTGACGCAAATATGATATCGTGTTGCCGATTCAATTGCTGTATCACTTGATTTAACCGTGATTCTATAAATTTGCCATTAAACCAAATTGTGCCATCTATATCAAAAACAAATATCATAGTCATACCTCTTTTAAATTTTTATTCGTCATGCTGATATTTAGCATTTAACTGATGAATTAATCGTTTAAATTCATCCTCTGATTTAAATTCAAACGTAATTTGGCCTTTTTTATTTTTAGTGGAAATAGCTACATTTGCACCATATTGCGCTTTAAGTTGACGTTCTTGTTGTCTAATAAACTTTGGTTTTGTTGGCTTTTGTGTAGCCTCTACTTTATCTTTATTATCACTATAATGTGTAGTGACATAATGTTCTAATTCTCTTACACTCCATGCCTCACGGGAAGCTTGTTTGGCAATTTGTTGCATTTTTTGTTTGTCCTTAACACTTAATAATGTGCGGCCATGAGCGCTTGATAACGCACCATCTCTCACCATATTTGAAACAGTCTGTGGCAAGTTTAATAAACGCAACATATTCGCAATGTAAGGTCTAGATTTACTTAGACGTTGCGCAACATCTTGCTGCGTTAAATTTAAGTCATCCATCAATTTACGATAACTTTCCGCTTCTTCAATTGCATTTAAATCCTCACGCTGTAAATTTTCAATGATTGCAAGTTCCATCATATCTTCATCCGTAAGTGATTTAACAATCGCAGGTATTTCAGTCAATCCCGCAATTGTTGCAGCACGAAATCGCCTTTCGCCGACAACGATATGATAGCCAGAAATCGTTTTTCTCAAAACGATGGGTTGTAATATGCCGTGAAGTTTAATTGATTTGGCAAGATCATTTAATCGTTCCTCATCAAATGTTTTACGTGGTTGATATGGATTTGCCTTAACAGTAGTCATAGATATTTTTTGAATATTTTCGTTATCTTCTATGGTTAATCGCTCATCTTGATGATTTTCGATTGTCAAACACCTACTTTCTATTTTCTCTAGCTCGTTTAATTTGATTTATTATTAGATGTGCCTATTATATCATCACTCATCTACCAAAGAATATAGGACAAATAATTAGTTTAATCGAAATTTTCAGATAAGTTATTGACAAAAGTAATTTTAATGTGTAATCTTGGGTATATCAAATTCGAAATAACAGAAACACAGTAACAAGGAAAGTAGAACTTACACTGCTGACACAGAGAGTCTTCGTAACGCTGAAAGAAGATACAGAAAGAAAGTTTGAAAATGGCCTTTGAGTGTTGATGCCAATATGAGGTGTCAACGGGCGCGCCCGTTATAGCGCTACAGTATTAACATTTTGTTAAATGGCGTACTGGATTATTCCACACGTTATCTTCTCGTTAATACTCATTTTATTTATAGAATGGGTTTTTTATTTACGAAAAATGATAGCACGATTCAGTCAACGTTACATATACAACAATTTAGCGTACTGGATAAGGTTACTTTAGTGATAATGTAACAAACAAAGGTGGTACCGCGAGCTAAGCTTTCGTCCTTTACATCCGAATTTTCGGGTTTAAAGGACGGGAGCTTTTTTTATTTTTACAAGGAGGTTAACAATTATGAAAAATACTGAACTAGCACAAATCGCATTGTCACATGATCATACAGGCGCCATAGCCAATCCAATTTACTTATCAACAGCATATCAACACCCACATCTCGGTGAGTCAACAGGATATGATTACACACGAACTAAGAACCCAACACGCTCAGCATTTGAGGAGGCATTTGCCAAATTGGAACACGGCACAGCTTCATTTGCAACATCAAGTGGCATGTCTGCTATTCAATTAATATGTAATCTGTTCAAATCTGGTGACGAAATATTGGTATCTTTCGATTTATATGGTGGTACCTTTAGACTTTTCGATTTTTATGAACAACAGTATGGTATCCATTTCAAATATGTTGACTTCCTCAATTATGAAGAAGTGGAACAAAGTATTACAGAACATACTAAAGCATTGTTCATTGAACCAATCTCAAACCCACAAATGATTGAAGTAGATGTAGACCCGTTCTATATCTTAAGCAAAAAATTTAATTTATTGACTATTATAGATAATACATTTTTAACACCATACCTTTCTACGCCATTAGAAGATGGTGCAGATATCGTCTTACATTCAGCTACAAAATATATTGGCGGACATAACGACGTACTTGCTGGTGTGGTAACCGTTAAAGATAATCAACTTGCAGAACAATTAGGACAGTTACACAACATGATTGGTGCTACTTTGTCACCATTCGATAGCTACCTACTCCAACGTGGTTTAAAGACACTCCATTTGAGAATGGATCGTTCAGAATATAATGCGAAATTACTCTCAGAACGATGTAGTGACTTAGAGGCCATCGACAAAGTGCTTTATAGCGGACGTACAGGTATGTTGAGTTTACGTTTAAATAAAGATTATAAAGTGGATAAATTCTTAGAACATTTAAACGTCTGTATTTTTGCAGAAAGTCTTGGCGGTACAGAAACATTTATCACATTTCCATATACACAAACACATGTAGATATGCCAGACGCAGAGAAAGACAAACGGGGCATCGATGAATATTTGATTAGATTATCCATCGGTATCGAAGACTATGAAGATATCGAACAAGACATTATTCAAGCATTAGAAAAATCTAAACAAGGAGTGATTTCATGAGTTTATCAAAAGAAACTGAAGTAATATTCGATTCACATAGAGGTGTAGATTACGATTCTGCAAATCCTCCTTTATATGATTCTTCAACTTTCCATCAAAAAACGCTTGGCGGCGGTGCACAATATGATTATGCCAGAAGTGGTAATCCAAACCGTGCCTTATTAGAAGAAAAATTAGCTAAATTGGAAGGCGGAAGTCATGCCTTTGCATACGCATCAGGTATCGCAGCCATTTCAGCTGTGTTATTAACTTTAAATGCAGGTGATCATGTCATCTTACCTGATGATGTTTATGGAGGTACGTTTAGATTAACAGAACAAATTCTAACTCGTTTTAATATACAATTTTCAACTATTGATACGACGCATTTAAATGAAATTGAAGAGGCTATTCAAGATAATACTAAACTGATATATATTGAAACACCTTCTAATCCATTGTTTAAAATTACAGACATTAGAGGCGCAGCCGATATTGCTAAAAAACATCATCTCAAACTCGCCGTAGACAATACGTTTATGACACCACTAGGACAATCACCCTTAGCTCTCGGCGCTGATATTGTCGTGCATAGTGCTACCAAATTCTTAAGTGGACATACTGATATTATTGCAGGCGTAGCAATAACAAACGATCAAACGATTGCCGATGCATTATATTTATTACAAAACGGTACAGGTACTGCCCTATCTGCTCAAGATAGTTGGACACTGGCTAAACACTTAAAAACATTGCCTGTACGTTTTAATCAATCAGTTGAAAACACTAAAAAACTTTATGAGTATCTAGCACAACGTGATGAAATTGCAGAAGTCTATTACCCAGGAAATAGCGATTTACATTTATCTCAAGCAAGTCATGGCGGTGCTGTATTAGGTTTCCGCTTAAAAGATGAGACAAAGGCGCAAGATTTTGTAGATGCCCTTTCCTTACCTTTAGTTTCCGTCAGCCTAGGTGGTGTTGAAACAATACTTTCACACCCTGCTACGATGTCACATGCAGCTGTACCTAAAGAAGTAAGAGAAGCCAGAAATATCACTTTTGGATTATTTAGATTAAGCGTTGGATTAGAAACTGCAGATGAATTAATCTCTGATCTAAATTATGCATTTAAGGAGGCCTTCAATGAGTCAACTACTCGACAAACTAAAGCACAACATATTAGTAGCTGATGGTGCGATTGGAACCATTCTATATTCAGAAGGTCTAGATACATGCCCAGAAGCCTATAATATTACACATCCAGATAAAGTGGCGCGCATTCATCGTTCTTATATAGACGCTGGTGCCGATATTATTCAAACCAATACGTATGGTGCTAATTTTGAAAAGTTAAAACCTTTTGGTCTTGAGCATAAAGTTAAAGACATTCACTACGCAGCAGTAGAAATTGCTAAACAAGCTGCAAACGACGACACCTTTATTTTAGGCACAGTAGGTGGATTCAGGGGTATCAAACAAGAAGATTTAGAATTATCATCGATTCAATATCATACAGAAATACAAATTGAGACATTAATCGATGCAGGTGTTGATGGCATTCTATTTGAAACATATTACGATTTAGAAGAGCTTACAACCATTATCAAAGCTACTAAACGTAAATATGATATTCCGATTATTGCTCAACTCACGGCTTTAAATACAAACTATTTAAGAAATGGTACTGAAATCAATACAGCCTTGCAACAAGTTGTTAAGAGCGGTGCTGATATTGTTGGACTGAATTGTCATCACGGTCCCCACCATATGCAACAATCGTTTTCACATATTGAACTGCCCGATGGTGCTTATCTATCATGTTATCCAAACGCAAGCTTATTAGATATTGAAAATAGTCAATTTAAATATAGTGATAATGCAGCTTATTTTGGAAAAGTAGCTGAGCAACTCATCAATGAAGGCGTTCGTTTAATTGGCGGCTGTTGTGGCACGACACCTGAGCATATTCAATACATCAAATCATCGGTCTCAGATTTAAAACCGGTAAACCAAAAAAATGTCATTCCTATCGCTAAATATACGGGTCATTCGGAGAAACCAACACAAAAACAAAATCTAACATCAAAGGTTAAACACAGACCAACAATTATCGTTGAACTAGATACACCGAAACATCTTGACACAGACTTATTTTTCAGAAATATCAAAAAACTCGACGATGCCAAGATTGATGCCGTAACCTTAGCTGATAATTCGTTAGCCACAGTAAGAATCAGTAATGTTGCCGCAGCGAGTATCATTAAACAACAATATGACATCGAACCTTTAGTCCATATCACTTGTCGTGATCGCAATTTGATTGGCTTACAATCACATTTACTTGGCCTATCACTCTTAGGTATTAATGAAATTTTGACCATTACAGGTGATCCTTCAAAGATTGGGCACCTTCCAGGCGCAACCAATGTATACGATGTGAATTCTAAAGGGTTAACTGAAATTGCTTTACGCTTCAACCAAGGTATTAACACGGACGGTGATGCGCTGAAGACGCAGACGAACTTCAACATCGCAGGGGCATTTGATCCAAATGTAAGAAAATTAGACGGTGCTGTACGACGGTTAGAGAAAAAATTAGAAAGTGGTACCCACTACTTTATAACCCAACCGGTCTATAGCAAAGAGAAAATTAAAGAAGTCTATGAAGCAACCAAACATTTAGATGTGCCATTGTTTATTGGCATTATGCCTGTCACTAGTTATAACAACGCATTATTTTTACACAATGAAGTACCAGGCATTAAATTGTCAGAAGCCATTCTCGAACAATTTGAAGCTGTTAAAGATGATAAAGCAAAAACAAAATCATTGAGCATTGAATTATCAAAAGCATTGATCGACACAGTGCATGAATATTTTAATGGCTTGTATTTAATTACACCATTCCAAAAAGTCGATTATACACTGGAACTTGCAAATTATTCAAAATCAATTACTTCAACTAAACAGGAGGCAATATTATGACAATTCAAACATCAAACTTAGGTTTTCCGAGATTAGGTAGAAAGAGAGAATGGAAAAAAGCCATCGAGGGCTACTGGGCAAATAAATATGATTTAGAAACATTACATCAACAATTAACAGATTTGCACAAAGAGAATTTATTACTACAAAAAAATTATAATTTATCTAGTATTCCGGTTGGCGATTTTTCTTTATATGACCATATTCTTGATACATCATTACTTTTCAATATCATTCCTGAACGTTTCCAAGGTAGAGATATCGATGATGACTTACTATTTGATATTGCCAGAGGTAACAAAGAACATGTTGCAAGTGCCTTAATTAAATGGTTCAACACAAATTATCATTATATTGTACCTGAATGGGACAATGCTGAACCAAAATTAAATAAAAATGTATTATTAGAACGCTTTAACTATGCAAAATCATTAAACGTCAACGCACACCCTGTGATCGTTGGTCCAATTACGTTTGTTAAGTTATCTAAAGGTGGCGACCAATCATTTGAAGAAAAAGTACAAACATTATTGCCATTATATAAAGAAGTCTTACAATCACTCGTTGATGCAGGCGCAGAGTATATTCAAATTGATGAACCTGCACTTGTTACGGACGATAGCGCAGATTACGAAGACATCACAAAAACGGCATATAATTATTTTTCTGAAGCAAACTTAGGTGATTACCTAGTCGTGCAAACTTACTTTGAACGCGTAAACTTATCATTCTTAAACAGCCTACCAATCAGAGGTATCGGTCTAGATTTCGTACACGACCACGGCTTTAATCTTAAACAAATTGAAGACGGCCAATTTGATCGTACGAAGACACTCTATGCAGGTATTATTGATGGTCGTAATGTATGGGCTGCTGATATAGAAGCTAAAAAAGAGCTTATCGAAATATTACAAAATTATACAGATGACCTTGTCATTCAACCTTCATCTTCATTATTACACGTTCCAGTATCACTTGATGATGAAACACTTGATACTTCTATTGCAGAAGGATTAAGTTTTGCTACTGAAAAACTAGATGAACTCGATGCGTTAAAACGTTTATTCAACAACGACGATGATCAAAAATACAATGAATTGAAAGCCCGCTATGAACGCTTTCAAAACCAATCATTTAAAAATCTTGAATACGACTTTGATAGCGTCAGAACTTCTAGACAATCAGCATTTAAAGAACGTAAAAAAGCACAAGACGCACGCCTAAATTTACCTGATTTACCAACAACTACGATCGGTTCATTCCCACAATCTCAAGAAGTACGTAAATACCGTGCTGATTGGAAAAATAACCGTATCACTGATGAAGCATATAAAACATTTCTAAAAAATGAAATTGCACGTTGGATAAAAATTCAAGAAGATATCGGTTTAGATGTTCTGGTACATGGTGAATTTGAACGTAACGACATGGTAGAGTTCTTTGGTGAAAAACTTCAAGGTTTCCTAGTTACAAAATATGGCTGGGTACAATCATACGGTTCACGTGCGGTTAAACCACCTGTTATTTATGGTGATGTTAAATGGACAGAGCCACTTACTGTCAAAGAAACATTATACGCACAAAGTTTAACTGATAAACCAGTTAAAGGTATGCTTACTGGTCCTGTCACTATTTTAAACTGGTCATTTGAACGTGTTGACTTACCACGTGAAGAGGTTCAAGACCAAATTGCATTAGCAATTAATGAAGAAGTATTAGCGCTTGAAAGTGAAGGTATTCAAATCATACAAGTTGATGAGCCAGCATTAAGAGAAGGCTTACCACTTCGTTCAGAATACCATGCAGACTATCTAGATAAAGCCGTTCGTTCATTCAAACTCTCAACATCTTCAGTCGCTGATGAAACACAAATTCACACGCATATGTGCTATTCTCAATTCGGTCAAATTATTCATGCAATCTATGATTTAGATGCGGATGTTATTTCTATTGAAACTTCTCGTAGCCATGGTGATTTGATTCAAGATTTTGAAGATATTACTTATGATTTAGGTATTGGTTTAGGTGTATACGATATTCACAGTCCAAGAATTCCAACTGAATCAGAAATTACAGCTGCAATTAACAGAGCATTACAAGAAATAGATCGTTCATTATTCTGGGTAAATCCAGATTGCGGTTTGAAGACGCGTAAAGAAGATGAAGTTAAAGAAGCCTTAAGTGTGTTAGTTAATTCTGTCGATAAATTACGTAAATCAACAAATCCAGCAACTGTTTAAAATTAACTTAAATAGGTGATGCGTATGAGTTATCCTTTATGGAAGCAATTAGAAGAATTAAAATCAGCAACGTGGGTCGATTTGACCCACACTTTTGATGAAACCATACCGTGTTTTAGCGAATTTGAACGGGCCCAAGTGTCGACACTATTCAATGTCGCAGACGACGGATTCTATGTTCAAAATTGGAATGTTGTGAGTCAGTATGGTACCCATATTGATGCACCGATTCATTTTGTGGAACATACGCGCTATTTACATGAATTAAATTTAAAAGAACTTGCCCTACCACTCGTTGTTTTAGATTTTTCACAAAGCGTTAAAGCAAATTCGGATTTCATCTTAACACGTCGACACATTGAACAATGGGAAGCTTTTAACGGCCCTATTGAGCAAGGTACCTTTGTTGCATTTAGAAGTGATTGGTCTAAACGTTGGCCCAACATTGAAGCTTTCGAGAATAAAGATGATGCTGGTGCGCTCCATTTACCTGGATGGGGACTAGACGCATTAAAGTATTTATTTGAAGAGCGCCATGTGAAAGCCATCGGTCATGAAACATTTGATACCGATGCCTCTATCGATGTCGCAAAAAACGGTGACATTATTGGTGAGCGTTATGTATTAGGTCAAGATACTTTCCAAGTAGAACTACTGACAAATCTTGATCAACTCCCAAGTCGAGGGGCAATTATTTACACAATCAGTCCTAAGCCTAAAGATGCGCCAGGTTTCCCTGTACGCGCATTTGCTATAAAACCTTAAACAAATATTCGCATATGACAACATCGTATTTCGTTTATTACTATTAAAACCTAGCCATTATATTAAAAATTAAGAACTTGAGCACTTCTTAATTTACGATTCTCCTTTAAAATATATAACATGCCCGCATCATTATCGATATGATGTGGGCATATTTAAGTTTACTGGATATATGAGCTGTATAGGTCATTAGTTTGATTTTCAAATAAATGATAATTCCTATCATTTAAAATGATTCAATCAATGTTATAATTCAATAAAATTCAATATAGTTTATCATAGGGCAAATGCACCTATTTTCTATATAAATATAATCAATAGAGGTGACATCCGTGCAACTGAACCAAACCAACACCCCTTTTAATGAGGAACAATTGGCACTTATCAATCAACTACTACCTATGTTAACACCTGAACAACAACATTGGTTAAGTGGTTATCTACTCAATCCAGCAACAACTTCAGTGTCAGATAACAAAACGGACATACAAGAAAATGAGGCTGGTATTACCGAAACAGAAACTAGCACTTCTACTGACCAGTCCGTGTCAGAACCTGTATCAGCTTCAACAGAACCACTAGACGTGCATGTACTATATGGTACTGAAACTGGTAATGCTGAAGAAATTGCTGAAACATTTGAAACAAAACTCAAATCCCAGAACTTAAATGTCCATCTCTGGGATATGGATGATTTTCCGAGAGATTCATTACCTGAGGTTGAACACCTTTTTATTATTTGTTCAACACAAGGCGTTGGCGAACCACCTATCAATGCGTTAGATTTATATGATTACCTTCACGGTGATGATGCGCCACAATTAGATCAAGTCAACTTTGCGGTACTAGCACTTGGTGACCAAGATTTTCCTGATTTTTGCCAAGCTGGTAAAGACTTTGATCATATCTTAGGTCAACTCGGTGCGAATAGAGTGGCAGATAGAGTGGATTGCGACTTTGATTATGAAGAGACAGCTGAACAATGGATTACCAACATGCTTGAGCTATTAACACAAGCCTCATCCAATACAAATGAAGAGACGCCTAGCGTTGAAAATGAGGACGTCACAATAGAAGAACCTCAAGCACCTTATTCAAAATCTAATCCTTTTCAAGCAGAAGTACTGAAAAATACCATTCTTACACAACCAGAAGCTTCTCGAGAAGTAAGACACCTTGAAATATCACTTGAAGGTTATCGTGAGGCCTATGAACCCGGTGATAGCTTAGTCGTTATCCCACAAAACGATCCTGTACTCGTGAACCAACTCATCGATGCACTTAATTGGGATGCTGAAACACCTATTCAAATGAACGACAGTGATTCAATGCGTTCGCTTAAAGAGGCTTTAACACATGATTTTGAAATTGCAAAATTAACGCCTGTGCTGATGAAAAATGCTGCAGAATTATTAGGTAATCCCATGTTAAATGCTAATATTCAAAAATCGGAATGGGTCCAAAACTATATTTACGGTAAAGATGTCATTGATTTAATTAGAGATTTTACGCCCGTTGCGCTTGAACCCAACATGCTACCACAACTGTTAAGAAAATTACCGCCACGAGAATATTCAATTGCAAGTAGTAACAAGATAAATCCTAATAGTGTACACATTACTGTACGTGTTGTGAAATACGAAGCACATCGTCGTGAACGCTTTGGTGTTTGTTCTGTCCAATTAGCAGATCGTACGTCTGTTGGGGATAAGCTACCTGTATACTTGAAAAAGAATCCAAATTTCAAATTTCCATATGACACAGAAACACCTGTCATCATGATTGGTGCAGGTACAGGCATTGCGCCTTATCGTGCTTATCTTCAAGAAAGAGCTTATCTCAATCTTAAAGGTGAGCAATGGTTAATTTTTGGCAATCAAAATTATCATCATGATTTCCTTTATAAAGATGATTTGGAACAATGGCTCGAAGAAGGTGTATTAAGCAAATTAGACTTAGCCTTCTCAAGAGAAACTGAAAATAAAATTTACGTCCAACACCGCATCGAAGAAAATAGTGCTGAATTCTATAAATGGATTCAGGCAGGTGCCACAATTTACCTGTGCGGTAATAAAGATGAGATGGCAAGCGGTGTACACGAATCATTAATTAAAGTACTCATCAAAGAAGGTAACATGGATGAAACTGAAGCCGAAGCCTATTTGACAGAAATGATTAAAAATCAACGTTACCAACGTGATGTATATTAAGTACGTCACAAATAGACTTCAAAAAATGATAAAAAAGGGGCTAATCTGATGAGTCAATTCATAGCAACATATGCAAATACACTATTATTAGTTAAACAAGTTAATGGTCGTTTTCATATAGAAAAGAAACTAGAAGGAATGAACCCCATCGCCATCGCTCAGGATCCATTCAATCCTGACATATTATATTGTGGCACGTTTGATCGCGGTTTGTGGAAAAGCGTGGACAAAGGCGATTCATGGTTACCTATTGGCACACGCTTTACGTATAATAGTCCTTTTAAAAAGCAAGACATTCCTATGACATCCATTACTGCAGTCTCAGTCATAGATACAGGTAACAATACTGGTGCGGTATTAGTAGGTACAGAACCAAGTGCACTCTTTATTTCCTATGATCAAGGTGACTCATTTGAATTACTGACAGATTTCGCACATATTCCTGGAAAAGAACAATGGTTTTTCCCTCCAAGACCGCACACACATCACGTTAAATGGTTAGATAACAATCATCGCTCGCCCAATATCATTTCTCTTACAATTGAGGCTGGTGGTTTGATTCAATCTACAGATTCTGGACAACATTGGGAAGTACCGCAAACGGATCATGCGCCTATCGATATTCACGTACTCAAAAGTCATGACGAACATCCCAACAAATTATATGGCGTTCTCGGAGATGCCTTTTTAAATGGTGGTAGAGATACCTTTATTGAAAGTGATGACTACGGTAAAACATGGACAACATTTATAGATGGCATTGAGCATAGATATGGTTATGGCTTGGCAATCAATTCAAATAATGCTGAGAATATCGTCATCTCAACATCAAATTCGCCAATGAATGCCCATAGTTATGGAAGTCATACATTTTCAACCATTTATGCTATTGATAAATCACAAGATAATGCCTGGATTGAAGCAACTGAAGGCTTACCTTCCACAAATGGCACGCTTATCTCCGCTGTCACTGAAAGAGATGGTATCTTTTATATTGCGAATAATAAAGGTATCTTCTCTTCCGACAATGGTGGTAAAAGTTGGCATCCTTTGAACATAACATGGCCAAATGAATTAACAGAGCAACATGTTTATCAATTGATCACTTTAGACTAAGTAATGTTAGTATAGATGATATAAGTAAACACCCAAAAGATTGTATGATAAATTCAATCTTTTGGGTGTTTTTATTTACACGTTTTTACCCTTAATCGCGCCACTTAGCTTCATATAGAAGCCACTTGCCTGTTCTATATAGCATTACAATCAAAAATTTGTTTTACTTAATGTAAGGGGAGGGACTGAACATGAAAGTAAAGGTTGTTTATGATCAAACATTAGACGAAGATGAAATCATACTATACGCGCATAAAGATGCCAACAATTTATCAGATATTATCAACTCAATTCAACAATTATCTCAAAATATATTATTTCCCGGAAAATACAACGAAACCATCTATTATCTTAAACCACAAGATATCATTTGTTTTCGGATAGAAAATAAGATATTAAATGTTATCACAGCTCAACGTCAATATACGATGAATCAACGTTTATACGAAATAAAAGCACAGCTTAATCATAGCTTTCTACAAATTTCAAAATCTGAAATCATCAATGTGAACTTCATTGATTATCTAACATTAAATAAAAATGGCACGATTGAAATTCGTTTTACTGATCAATCATTTACGTACTCTTCTAGAAGATACTTACCATTAATTAAGGAGGCTTTAAAGCTATGAAACGATTCTTTCACGGTGGAACCATTGGTATTACGATTGGCGTCTTTGTCTCTTTAATATTTTCAACACTATTTTCACACCACCAATTTCATCCAGTTTCTCCAGAATCAACGATGGGTAGCATTTACTTTGCACATTTAACTGAATTACAAATTATGTTTATTGCTGTTGTGATATGGGCATTAATCGGTATCACATTCAGTTATGGCGCGCTTATCTTTTCGAATTCACGAAAGACATTATGGTTTAAAACATTAACTCACTTTAGTTTAATGCTCATCATCATGTTCCCACTGGCTATATTAGCTGGATGGTTTCCTCTTAAACTTTCAGCAATCATACTATTTGTGGTCATTTATACAATTGTTTATTTTATCATTTGGGGTATTGAAACAAGACGTAATCAACAAGATATAGACGAAATTAATGCCATGCTCTCAAAACGGAAGGGATGATTTGATATGAATCAAGGTCGTTATACTGTACTACCTAATGAATCGGTCACTGTATTTTTGATTGGTCTTCACATAAACAAGTGGTATAAAGTTCATCACTGGTTGCCTGTACTTTTAGCTATGCCACCAATGCTCTCCGAATTATCAAAGGATAAATCACTCGGTTGTTTATCTTATGAAATGTTGTTTAAATATCGTGGTGTTATGATCGTTCAATATTGGGAAACAAACGAAAAATTGCTTAGTTATGCAAAAATGCCTGTACATTTAAAAGCTTGGCGCAAATTCTCGAAAAAATTAAAGCATAATGAAGCCGTTGGTTTTTACCATGAAACATATAATGTAGATTCCCATCAATATGAAAATATTTATATCAATATGCCTGGTTTCGGTCTCGGCAAAACACTCGGTAATGAACCTGTAAGCAAAGCCACACATACTGCAAAACAACGACTAAAAAAACATACTTAACGCGTATTTTAAATCAAACGATATCATAATCATAGAGTTGAAGTTGAAATGTCAAAGGCATACGTACTGTCACAATAACCATCATTTATTACGAGATAGCGATAGCATCTTTTACTGAAATTCATAAATGTCATTCGCATAAAAAGAAAACGACAATTCCCATTACTGCAGAAATTGTCGTTTTTATTTTGAAATGTTTATATCCCAAATATTTTATTTATTGTTATAACTTCATTTACTAATCCATGTGCTATCTCACATATTCAAAAATTCCAGCTGCGCCCATACCTACACCGATACACATGGTAACCATACCGTAACGTGTTTCTGGGCGTTTCTTCATTTCAGACAATAAGCGTCCTACTAACATCGCACCTGTAGCACCAAGTGGATGTCCAAGTGCAATGGCACCGCCATTCACATTCGTCTTCTCAGCATCTAATCCCACTTCTCTCATAGAAGCCAATGTTTGAGAAGCAAATGCTTCATTTAATTCTACTAAATCAATATCATTAACGTCTAAGTTAGCTTGTTCCAATACTTCTGGAATCGCATATGCTGGACCGATACCCATTAATTTAGGGTTTACCCCTACTGCTTTAAATCCAACAAAGCGTGCAATAGGTTCTACGCCTAGCTCCTTCACTTTTTCACCAGACATCACAACGACAAAACCTGAGCCATCTGTTAATGGGGCCGAGGAGCCTGCCGTCACTGTACCGTCAGCCTTAAATACAGTTGGTAATTTAGCTAAAGTTTCTTTATTTGTATCTGGTCTAATGAGTTCATCTTCTTTAAATACTGCTTTACTAACAACAGGTCCATTGTCGTCATATGTTACTTGATTGACTTCAATAGGTATAATTTCATCATCAAATTTACCAGATTGTTGCGCTTCTGCTGCGCGTTGATGACTCTGAACTGCATATGCGTCTTGATCTTCTCTAGAAACATGATATGTTTCTGCTACCATTTCCGCTGTAAGTCCCATCGGGTATGAAACGCCTGAATCTTCATCTTGAAGAATCGGATTATTCGTTGGTTCATTACCACCCATTGGCACAGCGCTCATCAATTCAATACCACCTGCGACAATCACATCTGCCTGATCGGCAATAATTTGATTTGCTGCATGTGCAATAGTTTGAAGTCCTGATGAGCAATAACGATTGACCGTTTGACCTGGCACTTCATTCGGTAGACCTGCTAGCAAAGCAATGGTTCTAGCGATATTTTGCCCTTGTAAACCTTCTGGGAATGAATTCCCTACAATGACATCTTCAACCATACTCGGTTCAAACGAACCACCGACTCTTTCTAATACACCTTTTAATACTTTTGCAGCAACCTCATCTGGTCTTTCATGTGCCATAGCACCATTTTTGGCTTTGCCAGCTGCTGAACGTCCGTAAGCTACTATATATGCGTCTCGCATTTAAATTCACCCTTCCTGTACTGATTCATAATTAGTTGCGTAGTGGTTTACCAGTTTCTAAGATATGAGAAATTCTGTCATATGTTTTTTTGTTTTGTAACAATTCTAAAAATCTCTCTTTTTCAAGCTTTTGCAAATATCTTTGATTGATATATGTGTTACGAGGAATATCCCCACCGCCTAATACTTCAGCCACTTTCAACGTAATCTCATAATCATAGTCACTAATGAAATGACCTATACGCTGCGCATCCAATTGTCCTTCTGCCAGCGCTTTAAAGTCTTTACCTAAAGCAATATAGTGTGCTTTTGGTGTTGGAATATAATTTGTTTGCGATTCGTAACGTGCTCGGTTTAAAGCAACTTCGACACGTTTTTCTGTATTTAAAATAATTGTATCTGTATTTCTTAAATAACCATATCTAACCGCTTCATATGCGTTAGTTGATACTTTGGCAAAACCGATTTGCATGAGTATATCGGTAATTGATTTTTGTTTGTCATCATTTTTATGATTTGTGCGCAAGACTCTATCTGTTAACTCTGCAAGACCGCCACCTGCAGGTAATAATCCGACACCTGTCTCAACTAGACCAATATATGATTCACTGGCAGCAACAACAATTGGTGAATGTAGTACAAGTTCACAGCCACCACCAAGCGCTTTACCTTGTACAGCTGTAACAATCGGTTTAAGCGCATATTTTAATCTTGCAAAGACATGATGCAGTTGCTCAACGGCTGCACCGACTTCTTCTACAACGCGTCCTTCTTCATGTGCTTGTTTCATTTGGAATAAGTTTGCACCGACACTGAAATTAAATCCACCTGCGTAAATCACCATGCTACTATAGTCTTCACGCTCTAATGTATCGATAGCTTCAAGTAAGTCATCCAGGAAGCTATTTGAAATAACATTATTCTTACTTTGTAGTTTTAATAATAATTGATCTTTATTTGCTACAGACAGATTAGAATCTGATCTATCCCATAGTTCTTGATCAACATATTCCGCTACGGGCGTAATGCGCTCGATAGACTCACCTTGCGCATAAAATGATTCATTGCGTTGCTCTATCCAATCAGGTAACTGTCCTATCTCTTCTTTCATACGTGCTTTCACACGTTCGAAGCCCATTAAATCCCATAATTGGAATGGACCTTGTTTCCAGTTAAAGCCCCATACAAGCGCTCTATCAATGTCTTTGAAAGATTCTGCCGCTTTAGGTACATTAATTGCTGAATAATAGAAGTTATTTCTTAGCGTCTCCCATAAAAACACACCAGCATCATCTTGTGCATTAAAAATGACATCTAAATTTTTAGCTAAATCTTTGCCGAATTGACCTAATATTTCTAATTGTGGTTTCTGTGGCTCAACATAATCATTTTGTTTAGGATCAAAGACGTAACGCTTTTTGTTTACCTTTTTATAGAATCCTTGTTTTGTTTTATTGCCGAGTGCACCTTTTTCTGCAAGTTTTTCGGATAGTTTCACATCATGGAAGAATGGTTGTTCTTCAGGTATTTGTTGTAGTCCTTTAATAACTGCAATCGCGATATCAAGACCTACCAAATCTGATAAACCATAAGTTCCCATTTTTGGACGACCGATACTGCGACCTGTCAGTGCATCTACTTCTGTGATTGAAAATCCTTGTACTTCTGCGCGATACATAATGTCGTTCATTGTTTGTGTACCTACACGGTTCGCTACAAATCCAGGTACATCGTTAGCAACGATGACACCTTTACCTAACACATCTTCCGCAAAACGTTGCACGCGATCCACAACCGATTTCGAAGTCTTGCTATTAGGAATCACTTCAACTAATTTCATGATGCGTGGTGGATTAAAGAAATGCATTCCGAAAAATCTTTCTTTGTCACTATCTTCAAAGACATCTGCAATTGATTCGATTGGAATACCTGACGTATTCGTGGCAAATATTGCTTCGTCTTTAGCCACGTCTTTCACTTTTTTCCAAATTTGATGTTTGATATCAACTTCTTCTTTTACTGCTTCAATATAGATATCTGCATCGTCTTCCCCTGCTAAATCCTCATTAAAATTACCGTACGTCAGGTTAGAGGCAAATGATAAATCGAATAATTGTGGACGTTTAGGATTTGTGATAATTTCATATGCTTTTTTTGAAATTTTATTTGGATCGTTCTCGTCAATCACAATATCTAGTAATTTTACTTTTAATCCTGCGTTGACTAGTAGCGCAGCAATTTGACTCCCCATTGTTCCTGCACCTAACACCGTTGCTTTTCTTATTGTCATACTAAACCCTCCAAATTTAATGTTCTGAATTAATGCGTTATATCAATGCGTTCATCTATTAGATAAACGCGGAATCACCTGTCAATGCACGGCCTATGACAAGTGCGTTAATTTCATGTGTACCTTCATATGTGTAGATAGCTTCTGCATCCGCAAAGAATCGGGCAATATCATACTCACCAGCTAGAATACCATTTCCGCCATGAACCCCTCTGCCCATCGCAACAGACTCTCTTAGACGTAAGGCATTCATCATCTTAGCTGTAGAAGTAGCCACTTCATCATATTCTCCATTTGCCTGCATGCGCGCCAATTGTGCACATGTTGCCATGGCTTGTGCAAGATTTCCTTGCATCATGGCTAATTTCTCTTGAATTAACTGGAATTTACTAATTTCTTTACCAAATTGTTTACGCTTCGTTACATAATCTGTTGTGGCTTTTAACGCACCTGCCATAGCGCCTGTCGCCATGTATGCAACACCTGCACGTGTTGAGTAAAGTACTCGTGCAATATCTTTAAAGCTATTAATATTTTGTAGACGTTGTTCTTCTTTGACGACTACGTTGTTCAAATGAATATTTGTATTCGGTACGATACGTAAGGCAATTTTATTTTCAATCACATCGATTTCGACACCTTCTTGACTGGGTTCGATAATAAAGCCTTTAGGTTTGCCAGTTTCTACATCAACTGCATAGACTGGAATCACATCTGCTACATTGGCACCGCCAATCCATTTCTTCTGTCCATTGATAATCCATTTATCACCATCTCGTTTGGCAGTGGTTTCAAGACCGCCAGCAACATCAGAGCCATGTTCGGGTTCTGTTAATGCGAAACAGGTACGTAATTCATGTGATTGTAATTTCGGTAAATAGTAAGCTTGTTGTTCTTTACTGCCTCCAAACCAAAATGAATTATGACCGAGTCCTTGGTGTACACCGAGTAATGTTGCTAGAGATACATCAAATTTCGCTATTGTATACGACATAAAGAATTGGAATAATTGGCTAGGCGTTTTTTCGCCTTCACGTCCCTCAAAAAGCAATGGATTTTGGAAGTAATTTAATTTTCCTAATTCCTCAAAATAGTCTTCAGGCTCAGTTGCATTTAACCAATGTTCATTAACAGAATCACGATATTTTTCTTCTAACATATCGTTAAGTTGTTTTAATAATTTCACTTCTCCTTCCGTTAAATCTTTTGCGATACTTAAAATATCTTCTGGGTATAATGCTTTGATTACTTCTTCTTTTGTTGGCATAATATAAACCTCCATTTATTATGATTGCGCTTACATTTACAGTTAAAAATTTTTCCAACTTTTAAATACATCCTGCTTCAAATCGACGGGTTATGTTAATTCGTCTTTACTTTGGTCTTGCTTTTGCGCTTTGTCATTCATATATTTTTGAATTTCTAATTTATCTGGTTTCGATGTTGAGTTTAATGGAATATGTGTTAATTTGAGATACAATCTCGGTATTTTATAACCCGCAATATGTTCTCGCATATGTGCATCTAATTTCTGTTCAAAATCTGGATCATCTTCTGTTAAAACAACTGCTGCTGAAACTGACTCCCCGTATTTCGGACTATCATAACCGACCACAACACCTTGAGCGACAAGTGGATGTTCTGATAGTACCCTTTCAACTTCGGAAGGGAGAACATTTTCACCGCCAGTAATAATCATCTCTTTGCGGCGATCCACTATATAAACATCTCCATCTTCATCTATCTTGGCTAAATCTCCTGTTAAGAAAAATTCACCACTAAATGCTTTGGCTGTTTCTTCTGGTTTATTCCAATAACCTGGCGTCACATTATTACCTCTAACGCCCAGTTCTCCAATTTCTCCAACTTGTGCTTCTTCAAAATGATCATCGAAGATACGGATATCTGTGAACATCACGGGTTGCCCAATACTCGCTGGTTTACGTTCGTTATTCGCTGCTGTATTGACGCTGACAAGTGGTGCCTCTGTTAAACCATAACCTGTAATAATAGGAATTCCCAAGCTCACAAATTTTTTCTGTACAGTTGGTAAAGGCGCTGCCCCCCCTTGTATGAGGAATTCAATATTGGCAAAGTTCTTTAAATCAAAGTTGTCAGCAACCAACATGGCGTAGTACATCGTTGGGATTTGAATTAAGAAATTCGGTTGATATTGAGCCATTAAATCATTTAATGATTCACCGTTAAAGTACCGTTGTAATACCAATGTTCCACCTGCCATTAATAATGGAATCGTTAAGTCATTAAATCCTAGTACATGAAACATCGGTGTTGAAATAATGGTTGTATAGGATGCGTATACTTTGTATGTCAATGCTATGGTAATTGGATTATTTACAAATGAATCATAAGAGAACATTACGCCTTTTGGTAATCCTGTCGTACCACTCGTGTACATTAAAGATGCTAAATCATCACCTTCAACACTAACCGTTGTAAAAGGACGATGATGGGTTGGATCAACGATATCATCATATGTCTTAGAATCAATATCCATATGAATCAGTTCATCTGCGATGCCTTCTAAACTTGATAAATGCTTTGCTGAATAAAATATTAATTTCACATCAGAATCAGCAATCACGCTTTCAATTTCCTGTGTCTTTAATCGCCAATTAATGGGCAAATACACAGCGCCTAGTTTGAATGAAGCAAACAATAGGTCTAATAGCGCAACATCATTTGGTGAAAAAATACCAACAACATCACCACGTTGAACCCCTTGTTCTTGTAGATAATTCGCCAAGTTCTCTGCTCTAATATTTAAATCTTGATATGTCCATTCTGTACCTTTGAATGGATCAATGACCGCTGCTTTTGGTTCGTCAAACGTTGCTCTTGTTTTAATCCAGTCGTAGTTCATATTTTTCTCCCCCTTATTTAAATACGATAATCCGACTTAATTGCTTGAGCCAATCCTCCCCAGTGCGCTTGATAGATATCACTCTGTGTTAGCTTGATATCATCAGAAAGAATCGGTCTAAAAGCCATGTTGGCTAAAATATCTTGTTCTAAATCTAAACCTGGTGCAATCTCAATAAGTTTTAAACCCTTGTGCGTTAATTCAAATACTGCACGTTCCGTTACGAAGTAGACCTCTTGATTAAATTTAATTGCATTTTCAGCATTGAAGTCCATACTACCCACTTTATCCACAAATTTTGTAGCGCGTCCTTGCGCTTCTACAGTTACTTTATTATTCTCGTATGATAGTTGACCCCCAACAACCATCGCTCCTGAAAATACAATTGTCTTTACTGTCTGACTAATATCTATAAAACCACCGCAGCCGTTCATTTTTTCACCAAACTTAGACACATTGACATTACCCATCTGATCAACTTCAGCAAAGCTTAAATAGGCAACATCCAAGCCATTGTTATAGATAAAATCCCAAGTCATATCATGTCTCATTCGTGCACTCAAGTTGTAATTCATACCAAAGTGTTCTCGACTACTGATTAATCCACCAAATACGCCCGTATCAATATTAGGCTGAACTAAATGATTGACTTGTTCTTCCGATAAGACATTAGATAATTCATTATTTATGCCAAAACCAATACTGATTACGTCACCCTCTAATAAAAATTGAGCCGCACGTCTCAAAATCACTTTACGGGTACCTAATGCTATATATGGTTCTCGCATTTCTGTAATTTGATAATGTCCTGATAGTGCTGGATCATATTGCGTTTGCATCACTTGCCTATGCAGTTTAGGATTCGTGTTTACAACAACATAATCGACCAGTTTTCCTGGAATAAATACATCATTGGGATTAAAGTTACCATTTTGAACAACTGCTTTAACTTGTACAATCACTTTTCCTCGATTATTATGTGTTGCTAATGCTAAGCTATATCCTTCACCAAGATGTGCTTCATGTGTCATGTATATGTTGCCATCCATGTCCGCATATGTACCTCTTAATAGCGCAATATCTATGTCTGGAAAGTCATACTGTAAATATGTCTGTTGATTAATTTCAATCAACGAGACTAAATCTTCGGTCGTGCGCTCATTGACTTTACCACCTGTATACCTAGGATCTACATTGGTGTTCAATCCAATTTTAGATATGGTACCTGGTGAGGCTTGCGTCTTACTTCTGTAATGCGTGGTAATCACGCCTTGAGGTAAGTAATACGCTTCGATCTCGTTATTGCGCATTGCATTGATTGTTGCCGGTGACGCTGTGATGATACTTGTGATTAATCGCTTAATCATACCCCTTGTTGTAAATGCATCTAAGTCATAGCTATCGCCACGATAATCACTAATATCATTTGCTAACATAAATGTAAAATCTGTAAACGATTGATCTTCATCATTATATTCGACTAACGTTTTGAGTATCTCAGCTGGTAAATTAGCCGTTGATAAGGCTGCCAGAGCTATAACATCACCTTTATTAATGATGCTTGTCAATTTTGAAAATGGAATAATTTTCATATAGGTGTCTCCTATCTTTATTTAATCCAATCTGTTATAAGCTTTCCCCTTTAAAAAGCGCTCCTTTTTATGTAAATGTAAACCCTTACATGTAATATACCATTATTTTTGAAAATTATGCAAAAATTTTAAATTTTACAAATAAAGATTAACTATTTTATGTCTTTATAACGCGGTTTGAGCATAAATAAATTCAAATCAATGTTTTAACACATCTCGTCTATTTGACTCATCATATTTACTATATTAATGGTGATTATTTACAGCATTTCTATTTTTTTAAAACTTAGATTTCGACATTATATTATTTAATATTTTCGTTACAAAAATATTAATTATTTTTATACATCGTTGCTTTTATAAACATTTTATATAGTTGTAGCATTCGCATAAGTTTGTTATCCTTTTATATCACAATGCTTTTAAAAAAATAAGGCCCTTTCGTATAATTTAATAAATACTACTAAACTAAATTAACGAGGGGCCTTATAGATAAAGGTTATAATATCACTCAACTTACACTACCAATAGCAACTTCAATGTTAATTACTGTGAATGCTATTGCTCAATTGAATCATTTTATTTTTATTTGAACTACTTATTTTTGCTGTCGATTCGTTTTCACTAGATAAAATAGATAATACACAATACCAATGATAAACCAAATCAATGTATAGAGCTTAGCTTGTCCACTTAAGCCCCAAAATACAGCGAATACACACACAAAGATAATGATTGGCATGATTGGATAAAATGGTAGTTTAAATGCTGGCATTGGCAAATCTTTTCCTTCTCTCTTACGTAAGGCATAGATACCAACCGTAACGAACATAAATGCTACCAAAGCACCTGCAGAAATTAATTGTGCAAGGAAACCAAACGGAAAGACTGCACCAATAACTACAGCAACAATAGAAAGTACAATCAATGCACGATTCGGTAGATTTTTATTGTTTAATTTTCCAAGCCAAGACGGAAGGATACCATCCCGACCAAATGAATATAATAAACGGGAACCAGCCAACATCATACCGATTAAGGCAGTAAACATACCAATAACTGAAATGGCTTGAACAATGACAGCAATCGTACCATAACCACTTGTACGTAATGCCCAACCAACTGGCTCTGCATTATTTTTATATGAACTATAGTCAAACATACCGACTAGCACAAGAGCTACAACAATAAAGAGCGTTACGGCAATCAGTAGCGAACCTAGTATACCTCTTGGCATTGTTTTCTGTGGATTAATCGCTTCACCAGAATTAGCTGCTATTGAATCAAAACCGATATATGCTACGAAGATGACTGAACTTCCAGCATAAATACCTTGCCATCCTCCAAATGCACCTGCTGCAGTTTCTTTATATTCAGGTATAAACGGAACATAATTTCCAAGATTTATCACTGATACCCCTACAATAATAAATAAAAAAATCGCGAGTACTTTAAGTACTACTAATATATTTTGAACACGTGCTGTTTCAGAAGTTCCACGAGATAATAACAAGGCAGTAATAACAACGACGACTGCTGCTATCAAATCTAAGATACCGCCATCCGTACCCAATGAGTTAGAAAGTGAATTCGGTAATGAAATATGGAAGGGGTCTAACAGCCCTCTTAAATTAGCAGAAAAACCTGAAGCAACGAAGGATACGGCAATCAGATATTCAGCAATTAATGCCCATCCAACAATCCATCCAAAGAACTCTCCAAATAAAATACTAATCCAAGTATATGCAGAACCCGCAAAAGGCATTACCGTTGCCATTTCAGCATAGACAAATGCGACCATTGCAGCAACAATCGCCGCCACTAAAAAGGATAAGCTGACAGATGGCCCCGTATGATCTGCTGATACAACACCAGGCAGTGTAAAAATCGCTGTAGAAACAATTGTCCCTACACCTAGCGCTAAAAAGTCTTTTACACGGAGTGTACGTTCTAGATGCGCATCTTTATTTTGATATCGAGATACATCTTCTTTTCGTAATAAGCTTTGTATAAGATTCATTTTTTACTTCTCCTTGCTATTTTTAAAACAAACATGTTTTTAAGTATAATGATTTTTGAATCTGATGTATATGCTATTGAAGAAAGAATTAACTTTTATTGTATTTTCATATATTTTACAAAGTTATCCGTTAATCACCCACCTTATATTCAGGGACTTTTTTACATCACTTATTTTCTTGGCATTATCTATTGCACGGGTACTTTAAAGTGCGTACTTACTTTTTTAAAGTATGCCCTTTAAAATAATAATTATCGTCATATTACGAATTTAGATAAAAAGGAGTTTTTTGATGCAATATACAACATTTAATAATGGACATACGATGCCTCAACTAGGTTTAGGCGTTTTTAGAGTGGAAAATAATGATACGGCAAAGGATGCTGTTAAACATGCAATTGTTAGTGGCTACCGTAGTATTGATGCTGCTTTCGTATACGGTAATGAAGAAATGGTCGGTCAGGGCATTCAAGAAGGCATCCTTGAAGCTGGTATTCAAAGAGAAGATTTGTTTATCACATCAAAATTATGGTTAGACCACTACGGTAAAGATAACGTTCAAGTAGGTTATGAAACTTCATTAAAACTTTTAGGTTTAGATTACTTAGACCTTTATCTTATTCATTGGCCAGGTACTGATCAGTCGCTAATGATAAAAACATGGGAAGGCATGGAAGCATTATATAATGATGGAAAAGTCAAAAATATTGGTGTCAGTAACTTTGATATTGAACACCTTGAAACTTTAAAAGCACATACTTCTATCAAACCGGTCATCGATCAAGTGGAATTCCATCCATACCTTATACAACAATCATTAAGAGATTATCTTGCTTCTGAATCTATTCAAATGGAATCTTGGTCTCCTTTAATGAATGCTGAAATTCTTACAGATGAGACAATCGTCGCAATCGCTGATGAAATTGGAAAATCCCCAGCTCAAGTCGTTATCAGATGGAATATTGAGCATGGTGTGGTGACTATACCTAAATCAGTCACACCACATAGAATCGAAGAAAATATAAATATATTTGATTTTTCATTAACGCAAGCACAAATCGCACGCATCGATGCGTTAAATCAAGATCATAGAATTGGACCAAATCCTTTAGAATTCAACGGATAGTATACTCATTTTTCCTCATAAAAGAGCCTTAGACATTTAATGATGTCTAAGGCTCTTTTTCAATTAAGCAGTAGATGACTGAATTGAAAATACCCTTGTATCAAGCTTTTTTCAATTCTAGTCATCCTTGCCTTGATTGCATAGGTAGGACTACAAAATCTCTATTAGAAAATTGGATTTTTGTCCCTCTCCGTTATTTTCAATTCTAAGTTGTCTTTGAAAAAAGATGCTATTCATTCTGTAATTAATTAAAACTTCCTAAATCAGCAACTTTAATAAATGTTTTGATTTGAGGATTATACATGTGTTCACCCTAATTCTTTGAATTTACAATAGATTTGTAGGTTATACTTCATACGCGTTTATTTTAACATTAAAAAAATACCAATAAACTTTAGCGTATCGTTACTTCATTCCAAAGTTTATTGGTATTCTATTTCAGCAGGTCATACAGTACACTATACGATTAATGCTTCATGCGTTGTAACACTTCTAACTGTATCACTTTTAATGCTTCATTATATTCACGATTTGTACTTTCTTGTGCATTAATAATTAATAAATCAACCAATTCTACGTCGCTTTTCTCGCTGACTTCATGTTCAAATTGATGCAAATGTTCTTCTGAGGTCTTCGCATTTTGCTTTTCTATCTGATAGTATTGATCGGCTCCCAATCCACCTTCTTCAATCATGACAGAAATACCATTTGAACGTGTTTCGTTTACTCTTTTTACTTTAATACGTTTATTTTCACGGATAGCCATTTGAATCCCTCCTAACATTCATGTGCATTTGACAAACATCAACTTCATTTTTATCACATCTACTACTTATTGGATTGAGATCAAATCACCTAGTTGCCGTTAATCATTATGTATAGTCATGTACACATTCAAGGTAAAACATTATTGTTTCATATTTCGATAGTATCTATAGTGTAATATTACATATAAGTAAATACAATCTCTTTGCTCACTTTTCTATACCCTTTTTTTAATATCATTATCCACGTTAAAGTTGTATGCATACAGCAATAAAGTTTAACAAAATGTTCATAAATTTAATATTTATACCGCTTCTATTGTACTAAACCTAATTATATAATTGATAATGATTATTATTGTGAAAGAGTGATGTATATGTTGAATTTAAAGACTGGCGTTTTAGAAAAAAATTACACAGTAACTGATTTAAAAATTAGAAACAAGCACATGCTTCAGCGTCTCCATGCATTAGGTTTAACTCATGGAACCAAGATAAAAATCAAACAAAAATGTTTATTTAAGGGACCCTGCATTTTAGAAATGAATGGTCAAAATTTAAGTATTCGTGGTTGTGACGCATGTCAGATTTTCTTAGAGGAATCTCATGGCTAATCATTACTGTATTATTGGAAATCCTAATGTAGGAAAAACATCATTATCTAATGCACTCACTGGTACATACGAATACGTTGGTAACTGGAGCGGTGTAACGGTAGAGAAGAAGGTCGGACGTCTTAAATCAAATGCTGGGAATCTTATAGACTTACCTGGTATTTATGAATTATCGCCGATTTCCAAAGATGAAACCGTAGTGACTGACTATTTATTAAACGAATCTTTTTCTGGCATGATCAATATCGTAGATGCCAGTCAATTAAAACGTAACTTGCAACTTACGGTACAGTTAATGGAATTAGGCGCACCAATGATTATCGGGTTAAATATGGTAGACGTCGCTGCAAAACGAGGCATTCATATTGATCAAAGTGCATTGATTAAAAAATTAAAATTACCTTTGCTGCCTATCATTGCAAGAAATGGTAAAGGCACACAACAATTATTAAATGCTTTAAAAGATCATCGTCTATCTAACCATCGTCCTTTACATATTGATTATGGTGCTAATATTGAAGCAGCAATCACTAAAATAATGCAACATTTAAAACAACATTGTACCTTTGAATCACACCTTTATCGATTTATCGCCATTCAATTCTTGTTAGACAATCCCAAAGTGCTAGACCTCCTTGAAACAAATTTAATAGATATCATAGCGCCTATACGTCAACAATTAGCCGCTCCATTAACGCTATCTATTAGAGAAACAATCCAACAAAAACGTAACGCTTATATAGACCATTTATTAGAAGGTGCTATCACTTATCCAGACGAAGACCGTCAATATTTCTCTTCACGCTTAGATAAAATTTTAACTCATAAAATTTTAGGTATTCCAATATTTCTAGGCATTATGTGGCTGATATTTCAAATTACATTTACATGGGTTGGTACACCCCTATCAGACCAAATCGACGAATTCATAGGTGGTACACTCACCGACACAGTTAAATCCGTCATGGATAACATAGGATTATTTCCATTTTTACAAGATTTAATTACGGATGGCATTATCGCTGGTGTAGGTGCGGTTATTGTATTCGTACCACAAATTTTAGTGCTGTTCTTCTTTATTTCTTTACTTGAAGACTCAGGTTATATGGCACGTATCGCTGTGCTCATGGATCGTATTATGGAAGTCTTTGGCTTAAGTGGTAAATCTTTCATTCCCATGATTATTGGCTTTGGTTGTAATGTGCCGAGCATTATGGCAGCGCGTAGTATTGAAAGTGAAAAAGAACGTCTCACAACCATTTTAATCGCACCTTTCATGTCATGTTCTGCGCGCTTACCCGTCTATGCATTATTTGTTGGTGTATTCTTCGAACAACATCAAGCCCTTATCGTCCTTAGCCTATACGTATTAGGTATCGTGGTTGCCTTGGCTACCAGTGTACTGATTACTAAAACAGTAATGAAAAATGATGATTCGATATTTATTGTCGAGTTACCAACATATCGAATGCCATCAGGTAAAACACTTTGGAGAAGTACTTGGGAAAAAGCTAAAGGATTCGTTAAAAAAGCCGGTACCTTTATCTTCGCTGGTTCTGTTGTCATTTGGTTACTCAATTATACTGGCCCGGGTGGGTTCAATGTCGATGTAGATGATAGCTTTTTACATTCAATTGGTAGCTTCTTTGCCATTTTAGTCGCGCCATCAGGCTTCGGTACATGGCAAGCAGGCGCAACTTTAATACCTGGTTTCCTTGCTAAAGAAGTCATCGTAAGTTCAATGGCCATTATCTATGCATCTGATGAATCCGGATTAGTTAATATTATTCAACACCAGTTTACGCCTTTATCAGCGTATGCATTTATGATTTTCATTCTATTGTATATTCCGTGCTTATCCACGGTCGCAACGATTCGTAAAGAAACCTATTCTATAAAATGGACCGTCTTCGCAGTCGCCTATCCACTGATTACTGCCTACGTTTTGACACTGGTATTCTATCAAATCGGTCATCTATTTATGTAAGGAAGTGATTTTATGACATTAATCATCAACATCTTCATTATTGTGGCTATTTTCAGTTACACGATTTATGCGCTCACTAGGTTCTTGAAAAAATCAAAAGCCGGTAAGTGTACGTCTTGTGGTATAAAAGAAGGTTGTCACACCAGTGAAAAAGTGAACTTTAAATGACTTTCGGCATAACAATTAAATAGAAATTTAAAAAGAGGTACAGCAGATAGCCATATGTCTGCCGTACCTTTTTTATTTATATAAATTATTAAAATAACTCAACTTTTCAATATAATAATACCCATTAAACTTGGTGTTTTATATTTTTTACGGAATATTTTTAATTTATATTTAAAACATTCAATTGATAACTATTATCAATTAACGTAAACTATATTTATACAATTAGAAAGAAGGGAATCAATTGAAAAATGCAATTAAAGTTATTGCCATACTAATTTCTACACTCCTCTTAGCTGCAGCATGTTCAAATAGTGAAGACAAACAAAGCAAAAATGCTGTTAAATCATATAAATTAGATTCAGGTCTTATTAATTGGTGATATATCATACACATTCGTTTTTTTAGGTATAAAGTCAATAAAAAATTAAAACACATGCATAATATTGCATGTGTTTTTGTTACGCTTATAAAGGTTATATAAAATCTTTCACTTAAATAGTTAAGTATATATTTCTACTATCCCATTCCCTTTATATTAAATATTTATATTTCACAATTTCGATTTTGCATTCCTACGCACTATGATGTTATAATTCAATTAACGAAGGTTATATGCATATAAGCACCAATTCCCTCACTATTTGCGGTAGTGAGGGGATTTTTTGATGCCGCTTAACGTCGCCTTCTATTTATTGCGTTTACTACTAAGCCAATAAGTAAAATACGCAACTGCACAGCCACTAATGACTGGTGCAATGATGTGAACGAAGATCATAAGCATATTAAACACCTCCTTCCGCCGAAAATATCGCCCGCCGGAAGTTAAGGCGACTCTATTATTATACCACCTGCTAATGTATCAGCGTACCTACTTAAACTACGTTGAAGCATATTAAAGAATGCCTCATTTGCAACACTTTTACTACCAAAAACTATAAACTTAAAATTGATTAACTCCCTACTTTTACCATCCCGAAATAATAAAAAGAAGCTAAACAACGTTGTGTTGTCTAACTTCTTAATTAATATATAATCTATAGCTCAAAAGATATTATCTAAGACACCCCGCCGTCTTATCTATCTTTATTTCTTAACAAAAGCGATTATGGCATCTTTTAAAAATTGAGCACCACCTTCTACATATTTATCATAATATCTAGAAAATCGTTCATCAGCCACGTACATTTCAGCTAAACCTGCATGTGCTTCTTTAGTATAATCAGACCATGTATACATTAACCATGCTTTATGCTTCGCAGCTAACATTTGCGCAACTTCAGATGATGGATCGCCGGTTTGATATGCTTTGGGTAATAACTCAATAATTTCATTCTCTAATTTACGCCATTCATTATATTCCGCTTCAGTCATATCTTTAAATTTTGCATTACTTTCATCTACAGACTTATCACCGTATTTTACTCTGATTTCAGTACCATATTCATGTTCGTTTTCTTGAATTGCTTGTACTTTCAATCCTTCAAATTTTTCTTTATCTTGCATATTAATTTCTCCTCTCGTATACGCAATGGTTTTTTCAACGGTTTCTATAATTTTGTCGAGGTGTGCACGCTTTTGTTTTAAATTTTGAAAATGATTTTCTAAAGCAGTTACTTGATCAAATCCAGGTTGTTGAACGATGTTCTTTATTTCTTCAATACTTACATCCAACTCTCGATAGAATATAATTTGTTGAAGCATGTCTACTTGTTCTTTGCCATATATCCGGTATCCTGGTGAATTGATTCTATCTGGTTTAAGCAATCCAATTTGATCATAATAGCGCAATGTGCGAGGACTTACACCTGATAGTTTAGCTAATTGACTTACGGTATATTCCATAATTCACCTCCTGACAAATAACACGTTACACCCTTACGTTACGTCAACCTCAAGGAGAAATTTCTAATTTTTAAAAATCGAACTATCATCCACATGTTTTATATCATACTTATGTCTTAAATAGATATATACTAATTAATACAACTGCGATAAAAATACCCACGACTAATACGAAACTATATATCGAAGTAATTAAATTTCTTAAATTAGATGAATGTACTTCATTTGGTTCCTTTCCATTCATAAAAGCTACGATACGATCATAGGTTTGTATTTGATATGATTTCTTAAAACGCTCTACCTTAAATGATGCAATAATACCAGTACCTAATAATAATATTTCTAGTATTAAACCAAATGCTCCCCAGTAATACATCGCAGGTCCAATTAATATTCCTGCTATCAACATCGGCCATATCATTAAATGCGAGGATAGATTAAATCTGCTTTCTTTCAACTTACGCTCCATAATCTCCACGTCTCCTTTGACTAAGTCATCTAAAGAAACATCAAACAATGAACTTAGCATCAATAAATTATGAATATCTGGATAGCTTTTATCATTCTCCCAATTAGAAATTGTTTGTCGTGAAACATATAATTTTTCAGCTAAACTTTCTTGAGATAAATGATCGCGTTGCCGATAATATTTAATTTGATGTCCTAAATTCATTGTTCTGCTCCTTTAAGTAGAGATTATGATGATTTTCAATATAAGACTATCAAAGTTCGTTGACATCTGCATCATTTTGCCATGCTTAAATATTTTTACATACTGTTGTCACAGGGAATCAAGACTACCCTTTAGACATACCAAAGGATAGGAAACTTGTTATATTAGCAAGCCCCTATCCTTTAATATAATATTATGTTGTTTGTTGTTGCTTATAAGGTATTTGATAATCCAATTCAAATTTAGCACCTGCTGTGATTTTTTTGTATTGATAACTGAAATAAGCTACCCATAAAATCGTTAGCACAAAGGCTATGATATAACTTAAATTGAGGTCTAAACCCAATCCAATTTTCTGACTTAAAATATAAGTAAAAATATTCCATGTCATAAACACAGCTGGAATTGCTGCCACCCAGAAATTCTTTTTCGCAATCAATAGATACATCGCACCTACCCATAGTGCAACAACCGCTGTTGTTTGATTTGCCCAAGAGAAATATCTCCATAGAATCGTGAAATCAACTTGTGTAAGACCAAAGCTAATAACGAACAATGGCACTGCTACAATAATACGTTTAACAATATTTCGCTGACCATAGTTTAAATAATCTGCAATAATCATTCTAGCGCTTCTGAAAGACGTATCCCCGCTAGTGATTGGTAAAATGATAACACCTAACACGGCGATCGTACCGAATACAGAGCCCAGTAATAGATGTGATGCCTGGCTCACTACTAATGCAGCTTCACCACGTGCTAAGACATCATTCAAACCATTATAGCCATTAAATAAACTCATACCCGCTGCAGCCCAAATCATTGCTATGATACCTTCCGCAATCATCATACCGTAAAAGATGAATCTACCATTCTGTTCTTTATTTGTTGTTCTAGAAATAATCGGTGTCTGTGTCGCATGAAATCCAGACAATGCACCACAAGTTATTGTAAAGAATAGTAATGGAAATACTGGCGCCCCATCAGGATGCATATTACTAAAATTTAGTTCTGGAATAGGTGCCCCTGTTTGAATAAGACGGAAACCTATACCTACCGCACTCACTAATAATAATGCGCCAAACACTGGATAAATTCTACCAATGATCTTATCTATAGGTAAAATTGTAGATAATATATAATACACAAATATAACAAAAATAATAATAGCCAGTGTAATGCGTCCATCCATTAAATTATGTAATAGAAGTGCCGGACTAGTCACAAATACAGTTCCTGTTAAGAGTAATAATAAAATAGAAAATATATTAACAAAGTGCTTCATCACTTGACCTAAAAATTTCCCTGCAAGTTCTGGTAAGTGCGCCCCTTTATTTCTAATTGAAATCATACCGGTCAGATAATCATGTACTGCCCCTGCAAAGATACAGCCTACAACAATCCAAATAAATGCTATGGGTCCATAAAGTGCTCCCATAATAGGTCCAAATATAGGTCCAACACCTGCGATATTTAACAATTGTATAAGTGAGTTAGATCGCGTTTTCATTGGTAAATAATCAACATCATCTCTTTGATCATACGCTGGTGTGGGTCGCTCTTTATTTGGTCCAAACATTTTGTCTATGTATTTTCCATAAGTGAAATAACCCACCACCAATAAAATAATAGCTACAATAAAAGTAATCATGTTACCATTCCCCCTTAGATAACTTGAAAGCGTTTTCTTAATTTAACCATAAATGGTAAAATTTCACAATATTACATTTGTTTTTTATTCTAATTTTATAAATATGTATTTTTGATTTTATTAAACCTTAATTAATACCTAATCATATATATTAGTACAAAAAATAGAGGCTTACCTCGTCTTATCATAGGTAAACCTCTATCACTATTAATGTTTAAATAATTTTATTTTAATTTCATAATAATCATCGTAATCTTTGGCTTGATGCTCATATTTAATACCGCTTTTTTCGATAGAATCTAAACTTTTACCAACCGCTTCACGCGCATCAGTTAAATCTTTTTCGAATTCAAATCTTTGTGCTTTTACTTTTTCAGGGCCTATCTTTTGTTTCACGCGTGCTTCTGTTTGTTTTACATTTAATTTTTGACTTATAACCGTTTCAACTAATATTTCTTGATCTTCTTCTGATAAACTGAGCATCGCGCGCGCATGGCGTTCCGTAATTTTACTTTCACGTAAACGTTCCAATACTTTAGGCGCCAATTTTAATAAACGAAGTTTATTAGCAATAAAGCTCTGACTTTTACCGACACTTTTAGCTAATTCGCTCTGTGTGGTATCCCCGATTTCTAGTAACTTTTTATAAGCTTCGGCTTCTTCAACAACAGATAAATTTTCACGTTGAATATTTTCAATGAGTGCGACTACAGCAGTTTCCTCATCATCTAAATATCTAATAATTACATCAGCGTGCGTTTTACTTAGGCTCTGTAAAGCTCTAAATCTACGTTCACCTGCTATAATCTCAAACATATCCTCTTCAATTGGACGTACGACAATCGGTTGTAACAAACCATGTTCTTCTATAGATTCTGCGAGTTCTTTAATCTTATTTGGCTCAAATACTTGTCTTGGTTGATAACGGTTTGGCACAATACGTTCCGTATGAATAGATTCAACGCTATTATTATAATCCTCTTCAATATAACCAACGATGTCATCTTTGTTCTTTAAACCAAATAATTTAGAAAAAGGTTTTTTCATTTACTATGCGCTCCCTCTAAATTAATTGTATTGAATTTTACTATTTTTCAAGTAACGGTGATTTATTTGGTGTTCCTGGTTTTCTAGGATATTTCTTAGGTGTTTGACTACGTTTGTCTATGATAATCATCTGTCTTTCACCTGCATCTTCAGGTAGTTCATATGAAATTGTATCAAGTACTTTACCACCTAATACGCCAATACCGAAACGTGCTTCTTCCAATTCTTCTTCACCTTTAGACGATTTCAGTGCTATGAAGTGACCACCTTTTTTAACTAATGGCAAGCATAGCTCACTTAATACAGAAAGTCTAGCAACTGCACGTGCTGTAACGATATCGTAAGACGCCCTGTAGTCTCCCTTACCATAAGTTTCAGCACGATCATGTACAAAACTCACATTGTCTAACTCTAAAGCTTCCGCTAATTGATTTAAAAAGTGAATGCGTTTATTCAGTGAATCTACAATTGTAACTTTCAAATTCGGAAAAATGATTTTCAAAGGAATGCTAGGAAAACCAGCACCAGCACCCACGTCACATATCGTTAATTCTTTAGTTAAATTCGTATAAAAACTTGTCGCAATTGAATCATAAAAATGCTTCAAATATACTTCATGTTCTTCAGTAATACTTGTTAAATTCATTTTTTCATTCCATTCAACAAGCATTTGATAATACGTTTGAAACTGTTGTTGTTGTTTATCTGAAAGTTCTATTCCATGTGTACTCAGTTGCTGTGTTAACCATGCTACACTCATCTTAGTTATTCACCCTTTGGATTTTACCTTGTTCAAGATATACAAGTAAAATTGAAATATCGGCTGGATTGACACCAGATATACGTGAAGCTTGTGCAATATTGAGCGGCTTAACTTCTGCTAATTTCTCACGTGCTTCAGTCGCTAAACTATCTACCTTACTATAATCTAGATCTTCTGGAATTTTCTTCTCTTCCATACGTTTAACTTTTTCAACTTGTTGTAAAGATTTATTGATATAACCTTCATATTTAGTTTGAATTTCAACTTGTTCTTCAACGTCTGAAGGCAATTGATGTGATTCATCTAAAATTTCTAGAATTAAATCGTATGTCATTTCAGGACGACGTAATAATTCTAAAGCAAGGATACCGTCTTTCAAACGAGACCCGCCTTGAGCCTCAATAATCTCTTGCACACGGTCGTTTGGTTTGACGCGAATGCCATTTAGACGTTCTTGTTCTGCTTTAATCATAGCGCGTTTTTCATTAAAACGTGCATAGCGTTCCTCTGAAATCATACCTAATTCATAACCTAAGTCTGTTAGACGTAAATCAGCGTTGTCATGTCTTAATAATAGACGGTATTCAGCACGAGAAGTTAATAAACGATAAGGTTCGTTTGTACCTTTGGTAATTAAATCATCAATTAATACACCAATATAGGCATCTGAACGACTTAAGATAACTTCATCTTTACCTTGAACACGTGCTGCTGCATTGATACCAGCCATGATACCTTGTCCAGCCGCTTCTTCATAACCTGATGTCCCATTAATTTGGCCAGCAGTGTATAAGTTTTTGATTTTTTTAGTTTCAAGTGTTGGCCATAATTGTGTTGGAACTAACGCATCATACTCGATGGCATAGCCTGCACGCATCATATCTGCTTTTTCTAAACCAGGAATCGTTTCTAACATTTGACGTTGCACATGTTCAGGTAAACTTGTTGATAGACCTTGGACATAAACTTCGTTTGTATTTCTACCTTCTGGTTCTAAGAATAGTTGATGGCGTGGTTTGTCATTGAATCTTACAAATTTATCTTCAATGGATGGGCAATATCTTGGACCAGTACCTTTGATCATACCTGAATACATAGCTGATAAATGTAAGTTATCATCAATCACTTGGTGTGTATCACCATTTGTATAAGTTAACCAACATGGCAATTGATCTAAAATATATTCTGTTGTTTCAAAGCTGAAGGCTCTTCCAACATCATCACCAGGTTGGATTTCCGTTTTAGAATAATCAATCGTTTTGGCATTTACACGTGGTGGTGTACCTGTTTTAAATCTAACGACTTCAAAACCTAATACTCTTAAGTTATCAGCTAGAGAGATTGAAGGTAATTGATGGTTTGGACCACTTGAATACTTCATGTTACCTAAAATGATTTCACCACGTAAAAATGTACCTGTTGTAATAATAACTGCCTCTGACCAGTATTCTGTACCGATATTTGTTCTTACACCTTTAATGACATCATCTTCAATAATGAGGTCATCTACCATACCTTGCATGATATCAAGGTTTTCTTCATCTTCAATTACTTTTTTCATTTCTTGTTGATACAAGACTTTATCTGCTTGAGCACGTAACGCTCTTACTGCTGGACCTTTACCAGTATTTAACATACGCATTTGAATATGCGTTTTATCAATGGTTTTCGCCATTTGACCACCTAATGCATCGATTTCACGTACGACAATACCTTTTGCTGGACCACCCACTGATGGGTTACACGGCATAAAAGCAATATTATCTAGGTTAATCGTCAACATTAACGTTTTGGCACCACGACGTGCTGAAGCTAATCCAGCTTCAATACCAGCATGTCCGGCTCCTATTACTATCACATCATATTCTTGAGCCATTATTATTTCCTCCTTATTATTTTCCTAAACAGAATTGACTAAATAACTGGTCAATTAATTCATCACTTGCAGATTCACCGATAATCTCACCTAAAATTTCCCATGTTCTTGTTAAGTCGATTTGTACCATATCCATCGGTACACCTGATTCTGCTGCATCTATTGCATCTTGAATGGTATTTCTTGCTTGTTTCAATAATGAAATATGTCTTGAATTAGAAACATAAGTCATATCTTGGTTTTGAACATCGCCACCAAAGAATAAATCTCTAATTTGAATTTCTAATTGATCAATGCCTTCTTGTTTGAGCATCGATGTCTGAATCAATGGCATATCGCCAATCATATCTTTGACTTCAACAAGATCTAAATGCTTGTCTAAATCCATCTTATTAACAATAACAATCGCATCTTCATTCTTAATCACTTCATACAGCTTACGATCTTCATCTGTTAATCTTTCATTATAATTAAGTACAAATAGTATTAAATCCGCTTCGCCTAACGCTTTTCTTGATCGCTCTACACCAATACGTTCGACGATATCTTCTGTTTCACGTATACCTGCTGTATCGACAAGTCTTAATGGTACACCACGGACATTGACATATTCTTCTAAAGTATCTCTTGTAGTACCAGGCACTTCAGTCACAATGGCTTTATTATCTTGAATGAGGTTATTGAGCATCGATGATTTACCGACATTAGGCTTACCAACGATAACCGTAGAAAGCCCTTCTCTCATAATCTTCCCTTGTGTACCTGTATCGAGTAATTTATTAATTTCTGTTTTAATTTCATTTGATTTCCCTAATAATACCTCTGTAGTCGCATCTTCGACATCATCATATTCTGGGTAATCTATGTTCACTTCGACTTGAGCAAGGATTTCGAGAATGGATTGTCGCTGTCGTTTTATCATATCACTTAAACGACCTTCTATTTGATTCATTGCAACTTTAGACGCACGATCGGTTTTAGAACGAATAAAATCCATCACCGCTTCTGCTTGAGATAAATCTATTCTGCCATTTAAGAAAGCACGTTTTGTATATTCACCTGGATCAGCCATACGGGCCCCATAGGTCATCGTCAATTCTAGTATTCTATTAATTGTTAAAATACCACCATGACAGTTAATTTCGACAATATCTTCACGTGTGAACGTCTTTGGTGCACGTAGTACGGAAACCATAACTTCTTCCACCACTTCGTTCGATTCAGGATCAATAATATGACCATAGTTAATTGTGTGAGACGTTACATCTTCAAGTCTTTCTTTACCTTTATAAAGTTTATCTGCAATATCTACAGCATCTACACCTGATAAACGTACAATACCAATTGCACCTTCACCCATTGGTGTGGATATACTCGTTATCGTATCTAAATCCATCATCCATCTCGCCTCCTTTTCGACTTCATTTTTATCATTATAATATTGTAAATAGTTTCCTATTAAAAAGCGAGTATCTTGTTTACCATTTCGTGAAAGTTAGTCTTCGGTTTGTCTGAGGTAAGACTTACGGTTGTCTAATATCTTCTTCCCCTTCCCTACTTAAACACGCTTATTAAATACCTTTGCTATTTTGAGTACATGTTCCAAACTCGCTTGTATTTGTAATGTGTCCATATCTTTTGCTGGTTGCCTCGCTATCACAATAATATCCATTGGTAAGATATCTTCTTTATGGATTTTAAAATTTTCGCGAATGGCACGTTTAATTCTATTTCTTACGACTGCATTACCTAACTTTTTAGAAACACTAATACCTAAGCGAAAATGATTCAACGCTTTATTAGGTTGCGTATATATTACAAATTGTCTATTTGCAACTGATTTCCCTTTCTTATAAATAAACTGGAAATCACTATTTTTTTTTATTCGGTAAGCTTTCTCCACCAAGCATCACTCACTTATCATATCTTTTCAATACATATACCAACGAACCTTATGTTTCGTTCTATTCATTCGTTATCATAAATTAATAGTAGAAATCTACGTAATTTTTAGCAATTTTACTTCACTAAAACCAAAAAAAAGACCACTGATGAGTCAGTGATCTTATGCTGATAATACTTTACGGCCTTTACGACGACGACGCGCCAAGACTTTACGACCATTTTTTGTGCTCATGCGTTTTCTGAAACCATGAACTTTACTATGTTTACGTTTATTTGGTTGATAAGTACGTTTTACCATGCAAAAACACCTCCATCTTTATTCGGTTCTATACTATTATAATAGATAAATTAATATACGTTTCTGCCTTAAGTCTTGATTTAACTGTTATTAATTTCTAGTCATAATTCAAGCAACTACTACAATATAACAAAATCTATTTTATAAAGCAAGTCTCAATTTAAGTGACTGATTTAAAATATATGAGTTACATCATACACTTCCTTTATTATATTACAATCAAGCATTTACTATGTTTCACTCCAAAAGTGCTTCTGTCTATGCAGATATTCCCCTTTTGCAGCACCCCTGCATTTATCCATTTTGTGTTATACATTTTTCATACAATCTTTATAAATTATTTCCCAAACCCACAAACACCTTAAAATTTGGTATACTGTCTATTGCTCAAAGTTATCCACTTATACACAACGCTATACCTCAAATTTGTGGATAAGTATAATGTTATTCACAGAGTTCCTCAGCATTTAAGAACATATTCACACCCATTTGACAGAGGTTGTTGTTAAAAAGTATAATTATGTGGATAAGTTATGTAGATATTGATTGCTACAAGGTTTAAATTAATAAATTATACAACAAAAGCCTGTGTATAAATCATAGTTAGGTAATAGTTATCCACTGATTGTGCGTAACTTGTGGATAATTATCAACAGCCTGTGATTCTTTTTATTTGTACCTGTTGTTTTTGTGTATAACTTTAAAATTTACGAAAGTTGGAGTTTGTTATTATGTCAGAACAAGAAATTTGGGAAAAAGTTCTAACCTTAGCTCAAGAAAAAGTAAGTAGTGCAAGCTACCAAACATTTCTTAAAGATACAAAATTGTTTAAACTGCAGAATGAGCAAGCGATTGTAGTTACTGATGACGATTTTGTTGCTAATTGGTTAAAGATGAATTACGCAGAAATTATTAAAGCTGCTTTATATGAAGCAATTGGTCATGAGATAGCACCAGTCTTTTATACTGAAGAAGAGCTAAAAAGCTTACATACAAGTGAGCAAAAAGAAGAAAATCAACCAGAACAACCAGCCAAAAAGTATACGCCAGGCGTTGATGAAGCTGTCATTGGCGGTGAACAGTTCAATACACATAATACGTTTGAAACATTTGTCATTGGACCAGGTAATAGATTCCCTCATGCTGCAAGTCTTGCAGTGGCAGAAGCACCAGCTAAAGCGTATAATCCATTATTTATTTATGGTGGTGTTGGTTTAGGTAAGACCCATCTAATGCATGCGATTGGTCATTATGTATTGGATAACAATCCAGACGCTAAAGTTATTTATACGTCTAGTGAAAAATTTACAAATGAATTTATTAAGTCTATTCGTGATAATAAAACTGAACGTTTTAGGGAAAAATACCGTAATATCGACGTTTTATTAATTGATGATATTCAATTTATTCAAAATAAAGAACAAACTCAAGAAGAATTTTTCCATACATTTAATGAATTACATCAAGCAAATAAGCAAATTGTAATTTCTAGTGATCGACCTCCAAAAGAAATTGCTAAACTAGAAGATCGTTTACGTTCACGTTTCGAATGGGGATTAATCGTAGATATTACGCCGCCTGATTATGAAACAAGAATGGCGATTTTACAGAAGAAAATTGGCGAAGAAAATCTTAACATTCCAACTGAGGCGCTTACTTACATCGCCAATCAAATTCAGTCTAATATTCGTGAACTTGAAGGTGCATTAACACGTGTCTTAGCATTTTCAAAATTACAGGGACAACCCATTACGACTGAGTTAACAGCTGAAGCACTTAAAGATATTATTCAAGCACCTAAATCTAAAAAAATCACGATACAAGATATTCAGAAAATTGTTGGTCAGTATTATAGTGTAAGAATTGAAGATTTTAGCGCTAAAAAACGAACAAAATCCATCGCTTATCCGCGTCAAATTGCAATGTACTTATCACGTGAGTTAACCGATTTTTCATTACCAAAAATTGGTGAAGAGTTTGGCGGTCGTGATCATACAACGGTTATTCATGCACATGAAAAAATAGTTAAAGATATACAAAATGATCCAACTTTTAAACAAGAAGTTGAAAATTTAGAAAAAGAAATAAGAAATCAGTAAAACAATCTGTATTATAACAGTTTTATTGTAGTTTAATTGAGGAATAACGAGATGTAACTATTTTTGTGAATTGTGGATAATGTGCAAAAGTCATACACAGTGTGCACAAGTTATCCACAGTCTCTAAAGGACGACCTTATCACTTAAATTTGAGTTATCCCCTAATCCACAAGCCCTACTACTATTACTACTGTTTTAAAACCTATATAATTTAATATATAAACGACTGGAAGGAGTTTAATAAAGATGGAATTCACAATAAGAAGAGATTATTTTATTAATCAATTAAATGACACACTTAAGGCCATCTCACCAAGAACAACATTACCTATCTTAACTGGTATCAAAATTGAAGTTAAAAACAACGAAGTTATACTAACTGGTTCTGATTCAGAAATCTCAATCGAAATCACTATTCCTAAACAAGTCGATGGTGAAGATATTATTGATATTGCTGAAACTGGATCAGTCGTGCTTCCTGGTCGTTTCTTCGTAGACATTATAAAAAAATTACCAGGTAAAGAAGTTAAACTTTCTACAAATGAACAGTTCCAAACACTTATTACATCTGGACATTCTGAATTTAACTTAAGTGGTTTAGACCCAGATCAATATCCGTTATTGCCACAAGTTTCTCGTGATGATGCGATCCAATTATCAGTTAAAGTGCTTAAAAACGTTATCGCACAGACTAATTTCGCAGTGTCCACCTCAGAAACACGCCCAGTGCTTACTGGTGTCAACTGGCTTATACAAGAAAATGAATTAATATGCACAGCCACTGACTCACACCGCTTGGCTGTAAGAAAGGTAGCATTAGAAGATGACTCAGAAAATAAAAATGTCATCATTCCTGGTAAAGCATTATCTGAGTTAAATAAGATTATGTCAGACAGTGAAGAAGACATCGATATTTTCTTTGCTTCAAATCAAGTGTTATTCAAAGTGGGTAACGTAAACTTTATTTCACGTTTATTAGAAGGTCATTATCCTGATACATCTCGTTTATTCCCAGAGAATTACGAAATTAAATTAGGAATTGATAATGGTGAATTCTATCATGCCATCGATCGTGCATCTTTATTAGCACGTGAAGGCGGCAATAATGTCATTAAATTAAGTACAGGTAATGAACTTGTAGAATTATCTTCAACATCACCAGAAATTGGTACGGTAAAAGAAGATGTTAAAGCAAGTAATGTAGATGGTGGCAACTTAAAAATCTCATTCAACTCAAAATATATGATGGATGCTTTAAAAGCCATTGATAACGATGAAGTGGAAGTAGAATTTTTCGGTACAATGAAACCATTTATTTTAAAACCAAAAGACGATGATTCAGTTACACAACTCATCTTACCGATTAGAACGTATTAATCGTATTGTTAAATAGATTAATACAATTACTTTTCTCATAAAAGTGCAACTTAACAGGAACAAGCTTTTGAAATCTTAGTGATTTCTGGTTTGTTCCTGTTTTTATTTGAAAAAAAGAGTCTGAGTTTAAAAGCAGATAGTAAGAGATAAATAGAAATTTGCTAATGTTATTACTTAATTTCATGATTAAAGACATTTAAAGGGCAAATATAAGCATTTTGAACATTTTCTTAGGGGGAAAATACTTAAAAGTAATAAAAGTGTCTTAAAACAGCTCTAAATACAAAATAAATATAGTCCGTTTATCATACATAAATTTTTAAGCAGATTAAGGTATTTAGTGAAAATTAATATTATTTGTAAAGAATGCCCATATAATGTATTTATTTTTGATATAATATGACATATGAAACAACGTTAAAAATAACTTTGAAACTAATTATTTAAAAATAGTTAAAATAAGTTAAAAGAAATCGCTTACTCACTGTATTTTGCATGAAATTTTCCGCAAAAAAAGGTATAATATATAAGTGAGCTTAAAAGAAATGGAGTGATTGATTTGGTTGAAGAGGTAATTGTTGATGGAGACATTACTTTAGGGCAATTTCTAAAGACAGAAGGTATTATCGAATCTGGCGGACAAGCAAAATGGTTCTTACAAGATTTTGATGTCATGATCAATGATGAGCGTGAAACGCGTCGCGGTAAGAAATTAAATCATCGAGATAGTATTGTCATACCAGAAGTCGGTTCATTTTTGATATTACATCAAGGTGAAGAATGAAATTAAAGACACTCCAGTTACAAAATTATCGTAATTATGAGTCGATTTCCTTAAATTGTCATCCCGATGTCAATATATTGATTGGTGAAAATGCTCAAGGGAAGACTAATTTATTAGAATCTATTTATACGTTAGCACTAGCTAAAAGTCACAGAACGTCTAATGACAAAGAACTCATACGTTTCGATAGCGACTATGCTAAAATAGAGGGTGACCTTAGTTATAGATATGGTGAGATGCCTTTAACGATGTACATCACTAAAAAAGGTAAACAAGTCAAAATCAATCACTTAGAACAAAGTAGACTGACTCAGTATATTGGGCACTTGAACGTCGTTTTGTTTGCGCCTGAGGATTTAAATATTGTCAAAGGATCACCGCAGATTAGACGTAGATTTATAGATATGGAACTTGGACAAATCTCAGCAGTATATTTAAATGATTTGTCACAGTATCAACGTATTTTAAAACAAAAGAATAATTATTTGAAGCAACTGCAATATGGACAAAAGACAGACAGCACGATGCTTGAAGTCTTAAACCAACAATTTGCAGAATACGCATTCAAAATTACGCTAAGACGTGAACATTTTATTAATGAACTTGAATCACTAGCGAAACCTATCCATTCTGGGATTACAAATGATCGTGAAACATTGTCTTTAAACTATTTACCTAGTATTAAACTAGAAAATAAAGATAAAAGTGAGACGGAACGCTTAGAGGAAGTCTTAACGATACTTAATGACAATATGGAACGAGAAAAAGACCGAGGTGTGTGTTTATACGGCCCTCACAGAGATGATTTAGGTTTTAATGTGAATGGAATGGACGCTCAGACTTATGGCTCGCAAGGTCAACAAAGAACTACTGCATTATCAATCAAACTCGCTGAAATTGAGTTAATGAATATTGAAGTAGGTGAGTATCCAATTCTATTGCTAGATGATGTATTAAGTGAGTTAGATGATTCACGTCAATCTCATTTATTGAGCACTATTCAACATAAAGTGCAGACTTTTGTTACTACGACATCCGTAGACGGTATAGAACATGAAATTATGAAAAACGCTAAACTTTATCGCATTAATCAGGGCGAAATTATAAAGTAATGGAAAGTGAAGGTGGAAGCAGTGTCAGATGTGAACAACACGGAAGATTATGGTGCTGGACAGATTCAGGTATTGGAAGGTCTAGAAGCGGTACGTAAAAGACCAGGTATGTATATTGGTTCAACTTCAGAAAAAGGTTTACACCATCTTGTATGGGAAATTGTCGATAACAGTATCGATGAAGCACTTGCAGGTTATGCCGACACAATTGAAGTTGTGATCGAAAAAGATAATTGGATTAAGGTAACGGATAATGGCCGTGGTATACCTGTTGGCATTCAAGAAAAAATGGGACGTCCTGCAGTTGAGGTTATTCTAACTGTATTACATGCTGGTGGTAAATTCGGTGGCGGCGGTTATAAAGTTTCTGGTGGTTTACATGGTGTAGGTTCATCAGTAGTCAACGCGTTATCAGAAGATCTTGAAGTATACGTATATAAAGACCGCAAAGTTTATCATCAAGGTTATAAAAAAGGTGTACCTCAATTTGACTTGAAAGTCATTGAAGAAACAGATGATGATAATACAGGTACAGTCATTCGTTTTAAAGCGGATCCTGAAATTTTCACAGAAACGACAACATATCATTATGAAACATTACAACAACGTACAAGAGAGCTTGCGTTCCTAAATAAAGGTATTTCAATTACTTTAAGAGATGAACGTGGTGAAGAAGTTCGTGAAGACACATATCACTATGAAGGTGGTATTAAATCTTATGTTGAAATGCTAAATGAAAACAAAGAGCCTTTACATGAAGAACCTATTTACGTGCATCAAACGAAAGATGAAATTGAAGTTGAAATTGCCTTACAATACAACAAAGGTTTTGCAACAAACTTGTTGACGTATGCGAATAATATTCACACATATGAAGGCGGTACACACGAGGAAGGTTTCAAACGTGCGCTATCTCGTGTACTTAATAGTTACGGATTAAATAGTAAAATTATCAAAGAAGATAAAGAAAGACTTTCAGGTGAAGACACACGTGAAGGTTTGACAGCAATTGTTTCAATTAAGCACGGTGATCCACAATTTGAAGGACAAACAAAAACAAAATTAGGTAACTCTGAAGTACGTCAAATCGTTGATAAACTATTCTCCGAGTTATTTGAGCGCTTCTTATATGAACATCCTCAAGTAGGCCGTATTGTAGTTGAAAAAGGTATCATGGCTTCGCACGCACGTCTTGCTGCGAAAAAAGCACGTGAAGTCACGCGCCGTAAATCAGCATTAGAAATATCAAGCTTACCTGGTAAATTGGCCGATTGCTCTAGTAAAGACCCATCACGTAGTGAAATCTTTATCGTCGAGGGTGACTCTGCCGGTGGGTCTACAAAATCCGGTCGTGATTCAGAAACACAAGCGATATTACCATTGCGTGGTAAAATCTTGAACGTTGAAAAAGCACGTTTAGATAGAATTTTAAATAATAACGAGATTCGTTCGATGATTACGGCATTTGGTACGGGTATTGGTGGCGAATTTGATTTAAGTAAAGCACGCTATCATAAGATTGTCCTTATGACAGATGCTGATGTCGATGGTGCACATATTAGAACATTGTTATTAACATTCTTCTATCGCTTTATGAGACCATTGTTAGAAGCAGGATATGTGTATATTGCACAACCACCTTTATTCAAACTGACACAAGGTAAACAAAAATACTATGTCTTTAATGAACGTGAATTAGAAAAACTTAAAGCTGAGTTAGAACCAACGCCAAAATGGTCGATTTCACGTTACAAAGGTCTTGGTGAAATGAATGCGGATCAATTATGGGAAACTACCATGAATCCAGAAAATAGAGCCATGTTACAAGTATCATTGGATGATGCGATTGAAGCGGATCAAGTCTTCGAAATGTTAATGGGCGACGTTGTAGAGAACCGTAGACAGTTTATTGAAGATAATGCAGTCTATGCCAACTTAGATTTCTAATACGATGAACTGAATTTTTGAAGGAGGATATCTTGATGGCTGAATTACCTGAATCAAGAATTAATGAACGAAATATAACGAGTGAGATGCGCGAGTCATTCTTAGACTATGCGATGAGTGTTATTGTCTCACGTGCTTTACCTGATGTTAGAGATGGTTTGAAACCAGTACATCGACGCATATTGTATGGATTACATGAACAAGGTATGACACCAGACAAGTCATACAAGAAATCTGCGCGTATTGTTGGGGACGTAATGGGTAAATATCACCCACATGGTGACTCATCAATTTATGAAGCAATGGTTAGAATGGCACAAGACTTCAGCTATCGATATCCTTTAGTTGATGGACAAGGTAACTTTGGTTCTATGGATGGCGATGGTGCGGCTGCGATGCGTTATACAGAAGCACGTATGTCTAAGATTACACTTGAATTACTTAGAGATTTAAATAAAGATACCATTGATTTTATCGATAACTATGATGGTAATGAAAGAGAGCCGTCAGTCTTACCTGCTAGATTCCCTAACTTATTAGTTAATGGTGCATCAGGTATCGCTGTTGGTATGGCTACAAATATTCCACCACATAATTTAACAGAGGTCATCAACGGTATTTTAAGTTTAAGTTATAATCCCGATATTACCATTGCTGAATTGATGGAAGATATACAAGGGCCAGACTTCCCGACTGCAGGTATTATTCTTGGAAAGAGTGGGATTCGTCGTGCATTTGAAACAGGTCGTGGATCAATACAATTGCGCTCTCGTGCAGAAATAGAAGAACGTGGTGGCGGTCGTCAACGTATTGTTGTTACAGAAGTACCGTACCAAGTTAACAAAGCACGTATGATAGAAAAGATTGCTGAATTAGCGCGTGATAAGAAAATAGATGGTATCACAGACTTACGAGATGAAACAAGTTTACGTACAGGTGTCCGTGTAGTAATCGATATCCGTAAAGATGCCAACGCGAGTGTTGTCTTAAATAACTTATACAAACAAACACCATTACAAACATCATTTGGTGTAAACATGATTGCCTTAGTTAATGGCAGACCAAAACTTATTTCACTTAAAGATGCCTTAGTTGAATACTTAGAACATCAAAAAGTCGTTGTAAGAAGACGTACCGAATATAATTTGAAAAAAGCTTTAGATCGTGCACATATCTTAGAAGGTTTGAGAATTGCGCTTGATCATATTGATGAAATTATCAGAGTTATTCGTGAATCAGATAACGATAAGATTGCCATGGCAAGTTTACAAGAACAATTTAAATTATCTGAACGTCAAGCACAAGCGATTTTAGATATGCGTTTAAGACGTTTAACTGGTTTAGAAAGAGATAAGATTGAAGCTGAATATAATGAACTAATTGCTTATATTGAAGAATTGAAATCTATCCTTGCAGACGAAGAAAAACTATTACAAATTGTTCGTGATGAATTGATTGATGTCCGTGAGCGTTATGGTGATGAACGTAAGACTGAAATCCAAATTGGTGGTTTAGATGACATTGAAGATGAGGATCTAATTCCAGAAGAACAAATTGTGATTACGTTAAGTCATAATAACTACATCAAACGATTACCAGTTTCAACTTATAGAGCACAACACCGTGGTGGTCGTGGTGTTCAAGGTATGAATACGCTAGAAGAAGACTTTGTAAGTCAACTTGTGACGTTAAGTACACATGACAACGTGCTATTCTTTACGAATAAAGGTCGTGTCTATAAACTTAAAGGCTACGAAGTGCCAGAGCTTTCTCGTCAGTCTAAAGGTATTCCAGTAGTTAACGCAATTGAGTTAGACAATGACGAATCGATTAGTACGATGATTGCTGTTAAAGATTTAGAAAGTGAAGAAGATTATTTAGTCTTTGCTACTCAAAAAGGTAGAGTGAAACGTTCTGCCCTAAGTAACTTCTCACATATTAATAAAAACGGTAAAATTGCGATTAGTTTCAAACAGGATGACGAATTGATTGCAGTACGTTTAACTGATGGTGAAACTGATATTCTAATCGGTACATCGCATGCTTCATTAATTCGCTTCCCTGAAACTGCCTTACGTCCACTTGGCCGTACCGCAGCGGGTGTGAAAGGTATTACACTTAGAGAAGACGATAAAGTAGTCGGTTTAGATGTTACAAAAGTCGAAAGCGATGATGAAATACTCGTCGTGACTGAAAATGGTTACGGTAAACGTACACCAGTTGAAGATTACAGATTATCAAACCGTGGTGGTAAAGGTATTAAAACAGCGACTATCACAGAACGTAATGGTAATGTAGTTTGTATCACATCAGTGACTGGTGAAGAAGACTTGATGGTTGTTACAAACTCTGGCGTGATTATCCGTATTGATGTAGAGAATATTTCACAAAACGGCCGTGCAGCACAAGGTGTGAGATTGATTAAATTAGGTGAAAATCAATTCGTATCTACAGTAGCTAAAGTAAATGAGGAAGATGAAGCTGAAACAGAAACTGAAGCAATTGCCTCCGATTCAGAAAATACTGATGCAACTGAACAAATAGCACAAGATTCACAACAAGGTGAAGCTGTGATAGAGGACGATGCACCAGGCAACGCTATTCATACAGAAGTTGAAGATAGTGAGGTATCAGATGATGATGATCGTCAAGAAGTACGACAAGACTTTATGGACCGTCTGAATGAAGATATTGATAATGCGGACAATGAAGATAACGAAGAAGAGTAATTTTATGCGATAATAGTCATTATAAAAAAGACCTACCTCAATGAGGTAGGTCTTTTTTGGCTTAATTTTCTAAAGCTTTCATAGCATGAGGTATTTCACTGATTAGTCTGGATGGTGGCACGACATACATTTTTTCTGCTAACTGTTCTCCAATATAACTATGCGTATACGTAGCACTTGTAACGGCTTCTTCTGTGTCGTTGAATTGGCCGACAAAGCTTGTAATCATACCAGATAAAGTATCACCCATACCACCTGTAGCCATTGCAGGTGTCCCTATTGGCAGTTTGTAGTCTTTACCTCTGAAATAGATTTCAGTTCCGTGCTTTTTTAAAACAATGGTTGCACCAATGCGATCTGCGGCTTCACGATTACGTTCATACGTTTGTTCCTCTATAGGAATACCACTTAAACGTTCCCACTCTTTTTGGTGAGGCGTAAAGATAACCTTACACGTAGGAATGTCTGGTTTCAATTTACTAAAAATTGTTATAGCATCCCCATCTACAATTAATTTTTGATGTGGTTGAATATTTTGTAATAGGAAAGTGATGGCATTATTGCCTTTAAAATCACAACCGAGTCCCGGTCCGATCAAGATACAATCCGTGTTCTCAATCATTTTTGTTAACATTTTAGTATCGTTAATATCAATCACCATGGCCTCTGGACAACGTGAATGTAAAGCGGCATGATTTGTTGGATGTGTAGCTACAGTGATTAATCCGCTACCACTATAAACACACGCTCGAGCTGCAAGCATGATTGCACCACCTAAGTTCGCATTGCCCCCAATTAAAAGAATTCTCCCATAATCACCTTTATGTGTTTCATCTTTACGTTTTGGAATGCTTACTTGTGATAAAGTTTCCATTTTGAAACCTCCTTTTAAACATTTAGCGTTAATTTAATACGTTGACTTGAAAAAGATAAGCATCTGCTTAAAATGATAAATGTTAAAGTTGGCTATCTTATATTCTCTATATTATAGAATTTTAAAACCATTTTCTTTTAAGTTACTTATATCTTATTTTCATGTGCTCATTTATAAATACAATAAGAAATATTATACCTGGTTTCGAGATTAGTCAATAGCAAAGTCGTAAAGAAAATATTAATTTTAGAAAACATAATTTTGATACGACTTTATCCCATTAAATCAGTAATTTAATACCATATTACGGATATGGTCAATCCTATTGTTCGTGTGAAAATGTAAGCGTATACTCGAATTAATTGAACAAAATAGATAAGCAAGGAGATGAGGAAATGACATTACAACTTAATGGTGAAATGTTGACAATCAATGATATTAAAATGTTCTTAAATAAGGAAGATACCGTTGAAGTAACACAAGAAGCACTGGAACGCGTAAAGAAAAGTAGACAAACGGTGGAACACATTATAGAAAACAAAGAAACAATCTATGGTATTACAACTGGATTTGGATTATTTAGTGATGTGCGAATTGATAAAGGTGAATACAATCAATTACAAGTAAATTTAATTCGATCACATGCTTGTGGTGTTGGGAAACCATTTTCAGAAGAAGTTGCTTTAGTAATGATGGTCTTACGATTAAATACTCTGTTGAAAGGTCATTCTGGTACGACAGTCGCGTTATTAGAGCAACTTGTTTATTATATCAATCACAGAATTGTACCAGTGATTCCACAGCAAGGCTCTTTAGGCGCATCAGGGGATTTAGCGCCATTATCTCATTTAGCATTAGCTTTAATTGGTGAAGGCAATGTATTTTTTAAAGGTGAAGAAGTTGACAGCCGGTATGTCTTAAATCAATTAAATCGTAACCCAATACAATTACAAGCTAAAGAGGGGCTTGCACTCATCAATGGCACGCAAGCGATGACTGCGCAAGGTGTGATTAATTATATTGAAGCGGAAGCCTTAGGTTACCAAGCAGAATGGATTGCAGCTCTAACACATCAAGCATTAAATGGTATTACAGATGCTTATAATGAAAAAGTGCATAAAGCACGTAATTTTCAAGAACAAATAGATGTTGCAGCTAGAATGTTAGATTGGTTAGATGGCTCAGAGTTAACCACTACACAAGGTGACATACGTGTACAAGATGCATACACATTACGCTGTATTCCACAAATACATGGCGCAAGTTTTCAAGTATTTAATTATGTGAAAGAAAAATTAGAATTTGAAATGAACGCTGCTAATGATAATCCATTAATATTTGATGAAGGCGATGAAACGCTTGTTATTTCTGGAGGTAATTTCCATGGGCAACCGATAGCCTTTGCATTAGATTTCTTAAAGTTAGGTGTAAGTGAATTGGCTAATGTCTCAGAGCGTCGTCTAGAACGACTCGTAAATCCTCAATTAAATAATGGATTGCCTGCCTTTTTAAGCCCACAACCAGGATTACAGAGTGGTGCGATGATTATGCAGTATGCTGCTGCGAGCCTAGTATCAGAAAATAAAACACTCGCACATCCAGCAAGTGTTGACTCAATACCATCTTCAGCTAATCAAGAGGATCACGTTTCGATGGGAACAATTGCCTCTCGTCATGGCTATCACATCATTGAAAATGCGAGACGTGTCTTAGCAATTGAAACGATTATTGCATTACAAGCCGTTGAATATAAAGATATTGATAAATTATCACCGAAAACATATGAAAAGTATCAAGAATTACGTCACATCGTACCATCAATTACAGAAGATAGACAGTTCCATAAAGATATTGAAGCGGTATCGCAATATTTACAAGATCTTGCTTATATGTAGGGACTTTAATTGACATAAACGTTGTCACCCTTGAAATAGCTGATGTTATTTGCTATATTTAAATTAACTTAATTATGCTATTGTTCGTAGGATAAGTAATATTGAATTTTGATTTCAGAGAGCTTGTGGTTAGTGTGAACAAGTAATCATATTTAATATGAATCTACCTACTATATGAGAACAATCGGTTATAGCCGTTATTTAGTGAGAGTGCAGTCTAATTTTGGACTGTTAAATAGGGTGGCAACGCGTAGACCACGTCCCTTGTACAGGGGCGTGGTCTTTTTGTGTTATTATCCAATAAATTTTGAAATTTGAAAGGATGAGCAGCATGTTAGATATCAAATTATTCCGTAATGATCCAGAATTCCTTAAAGAAAAAGTTGCAAAACGTGGTATGGATTCAAAAGTAGTAGATGAAGTATTAGAACTAGATGAGCAACGTCGTCAACTTATCAGTCAAGCCGAAGAAATGAAGGCAGAGCGTAATAAAGTAAGTGGAGAAATTGCTCAGAAAAAACGTAATAAAGAAGATGCAGACGATGCAATCGCAGCTATGCGTAACCTAGGTGATGAAATTAAAGTACTAGATGATACTTTAAATCAAGTAGATGTTGACCTTAATGATAAATTGTCTCGTATTCCAAATATCATTCACGATGATGTACCAGAAGGTGCTACGGATGAAGATAATATAGAAGTTAAACGTTGGGGTACACCTAGAACTTTTGAATTTGAAGATAAAGCACACTGGGATTTAGTAGAAGAGTTAGAGATGGTTGATTTTGAAAGAGCAGCTAAAGTCTCTGGTGCGAGATTCGTATTCTTGACAGGTGACGGTGCACAATTAGAGAGAGCGTTAATGAACTACATGATTACGAAACATACGACACAACATGGCTATACGGAAATGATGGTACCACAATTAGTTAATGCCGATTCTATGTATGGTACAGGTCAACTTCCTAAATTTGAAGAAGACTTATTTAAAGTAGAAAAAGAAGGTCTTTATACCATTCCAACTGCAGAAGTGCCATTAACGAATTATTACCGCAATGAAATCATTGCACCTGACGTATTACCAGCTAAATTTACAGCTCAATCAGCTTGTTATCGTAGTGAGGCTGGATCTGCTGGTCGTGATACACGAGGACTTATTCGCTTACACCAATTTGATAAAGTTGAAATGGTACGTATTGAAAAACCTGAAGATTCTTGGCAAGCACTTGAAGACATGACTCATCATGCAGAAGCGATTTTAGAAGACCTTGGTTTACCATATCGCCGTGTTATCTTGTGTACAGGAGATATTGGTTTTGGTTCAAGTAAAACATATGATTTAGAAGTTTGGTTACCAAGCTATAATGATTATAAAGAAATCAGCTCTTGTTCAAATATTACAGATTTCCAAGCACGTCGTTCAAACATTCGCTTCAAACGCGATAAAAATGCGAAACCAGAATTAGCGCATACTTTAAATGGTAGCGGGTTAGCTGTAGGTCGTACCTTTGCAGCTATCGTTGAGAACTATCAAAATGAAGATGGCTCAGTTACAATTCCAGAAGTGTTAGTTCCATTTATGGGTGGTAAAACAGTCATCCGTCCGACTAAATAAAAAACTGAAAGTAATGCTAAAAACGCGTAGCGACAATAGGTCCTATGCGTTTTTTTGTGCACTATCGAAAGGGTAGGGGAGGTGTAAAAAGTATAAAATAGCAAATATGATTAGGCGGAATTCAGATATATTTTAGAGGTATGCCTTAATTATTTCTAAAAATTCAGAGAAATATAAACAACGTATGTTTAAGCTTTTTAAGACAATCGTTAGTCTAACCTCACACAAACGGATGTCTAAAGATATTGCGCATTTAGAATGAGTTGTATTAGAATTGATATATTATTTTTGAAGTGCCATGAGAGGGTGGGCGTGTATGGAAAATGAAGCGCATGTAACATTTAAACAAGGTGTCAAAGCGTGTATTCCTACCTTGTTAGGATACGCAGGCGTGGGTTTATCTTTTGGAATTGTTGCAGTTGCTTCAGGATTTAGCTTGTTGGAAATTATTTTACTGTGTTTGCTTGTATACGCAGGCGCAGCACAATTTATAATTTGCGCGCTTGTTATTGCAGGTACACCTATATCCGCAATTGTATTAACTGCGTTCATCGTCAATTCTAGGATGTTCTTATTAAGCATGACACTCGCGCCAAGCTATAAGGATTATAGTTTACTAAATAGAATTGGGTTGGCAACACTGGTAACAGATGAAACATTTGGGGTTGCAGTGACACCACATCTAAAAGGCGAAAAAATTAATGATCGATGGCTACACGGTTTGAATATAACAGCTTATGTTTTTTGGACGATTGCATGTATTATTGGTGCTTTATTTGGTAAGTACATCCATGACCCAGACGCATTAGGCTTAGATTTTGCAATAACGGCTATGTTTATTTTTCTTGCCGTCTCCCAATTTGAATCAATCAGGCGCTCAAAAGTTAAGATTTACTTAGTTCTGATTATTTGTGTCATTGTGATGATGTTGGGATTAAGTTTATTTATGCCATCATATTTAGCAATTATTTTAGCTTCTACAATAACGGCAGCACTTGGGGTGGTGATGGAACGATGACGACAACGATACATATGTTAACGATTATTATTTTATGCGGAATTGTGACGTGGTTGACTCGAATTATACCGTTTGTGATGATTTCTAAAGTTCATTTATCTGAACGTGTAGTCAAATGGCTCTCCTTTATCCCAATTACATTGTTTACAGCGTTGATTATTGATGGTGTCTTGGTCCAACAAGATGGTGTAATTGGATACACAATCAATATGGCATTTTTGATAACGATGATACCTACGATTGTAATTGCCATCGTTTCAAGGAGTTTAACGATAACGATTCTAAGTGGGATTATTATTATGGCATTGTTGAGATGGTTTTTTTAAAGAATATCATTGATGAAACACAGGATATCCGTTAGAATTAGAATAATTAGAAAATTATGATATTTCCGATTTTTAGTCTGTCATACTTTCGTTTTATACAATTAAAATCAAATCTTATTTCGAGAAGCTGAGGGACTTGACCCAGTGATGCTTCAGCAACCGGCTGTGTAGTACGGTGCTAAAACCAACGATACACTCGAATGATAAGTAATTATAACTTCTTACTTATTTTATATGAGTGAGAAGTTTTTTATTAAGTAGGAGGGAAATCATGACGAATTATACGGTAGATACTTTAGAATTAGGGCCTTTTACAACGGAATCTGGAGAACTCATATCTAATTTGAAACTACGCTATGAACATGTGGGGTTGAAAGGACAACCTTTAGTTGTTGTCTGTCACGCTTTGACAGGTAACCATTTAACATATGGGACAAATGATCAACCAGGATGGTGGAGAGGTATCATTGATGGGGGCTATATGCCTATCAATGATTATCAGTTTTTAACTTTTAATGTAATTGGTAGTCCGTATGGTTCAAGTTCGGCATTAACAGATGCTGATTTCCCTCAAACGCTCACGTTAAGAGACATTGTACGTGCAATTGAAATAGGCATAGAAACGTTAGGATTTGAACACATTAATATTCTCATTGGTGGTTCTTTAGGAGGCATGCAAGCGATTGAATTATTATATAATCGCAAATTTAATGTCGATAAAGCCGTTATACTTGCTGCAACGGATAAAACATCATCCTACAGTCGAGCGTTTAACGAGATAGCGAGGCAAGCCATTCATTTAGATCCTAAAAATGGTATGAGTATCGCTAGACAATTGGGTTTCTTAACTTATCGATCATCTAAAAGTTATGATAAACGCTTTTCACCAGATCAAGTTGTCGCCTATCAAAAACATCAAGGTGATAAGTTTATGAATCATTTTGATTACGCATGTTATCTAACACTGCTGGATGTCTTGGATAGTCATGATGTCGATAGAGGACGTGATGATGTGGATGAAGTATTCCGTAATTTAGATACGAAGGTTATGACAATGGGCTTTACCGATGACTTACTTTATCCTGATGACCTTGTTCGAGCAGTCGGCGAGCGCTTTAAATTTCATAAACACTTTTTCGTTCCTGACAATGTAGGACATGATGGATTTTTACTTAACTTCAATGATTGGGCGCCGAATCTATATCACTTTTTAAAAGTCTATAACATCAAACGTAAATGAAATAACTAAATAAATTTAATTTTTGGGATGTGCCGGTTGTCTTCTTACTTACTAAATAGAGGTGAGAAACAAGTTGGTTACATCCTATTTTTGTGTGAATTATAAATAAGTTGTTGTTAGTGAAGAAGCGATTGATATATAACAATGATTTCTAAGGATTATAGCAAAGCGTATTTTCTGAATAGAACTTCTATATAAAATGGGTTGCCAATAATTGTATAAAAGTTTTAAAGAGGTTAAAATAAAGGGTATAGTCAAAAATAGTATGGGAGTGGCGAATTTGTTTTCTAAAATATATCCTAAAGCAACTGTGCTTAGTATTCTAACGCTAATCGTAGTCGCTTTGGCTTTGTATATATTACCACCGCTTGGTCTTGTATTGAGCGCGTTTGCGACAATTCCGGGCATTATCTTATGGCATAAATCAATTGAATCATTCGGATTGACAGCTGTCGTAACGGTTGTATTAACAACTTTACTGGGTAATATATTTGTATTAAGTATCATGGTCCTCGTGCTCATTACGAGTTTCGTTGTTGGCCAATTATTAAAAGAAAGAACATCTAAAGAACGTATACTATATATAACGACTACATATATTAGTATGATTTCATTAATTGCATTTATGGGACTGCAAACGTTTGATAAGATACCAAGCGCGACAGTTTTAATGAACCCAATAAAAGATCAAATGCATCAGGTTATTTCAGGTGCTTCAGTTGGTAACGAGTATAAACAAATGCTCGAAGAGGGATTCCGTCAATTGGCAGTTCAGTTACCAAGTATGGTAATCATTGCAGTTTTTCTACTTATTTTAATCAATTTAATTATTACTTTTCCAATTTTACGTAAATTCAAAATCGCTACACCAATATTTAAACCATTATATGCTTGGCAGATGAGCCGTTCATTATTATGGATATATATTATTGTCTTGATTTGTGTTATGTTTGCAAGCCAAGCTGGTACTTTCCAAAGTATCGTTTTAAACTTTGAAATTGTGTTATCATTATGTATGTATATTCAGGGGTTAAGTGTTATTCACTTTTTCGGAAAGGCAAAATCAATGCCAACCGCACTTTCTGTGTTACTAATGGTGATAGGGACAGCTTTAATGCCATTAACACATATTGTAAGTCTCCTGGGTGTTATAGATTTGTGTATTAACTTAAAAAGTATCATTAAAAAATGATTTGAGGTGGAAGAATGAACCGTCAATCCACTAAAAAAGCGTTGATTTTACCATTTGTAATTATGACGCTCACCGCAATTGCGCTGGTTGTAGTTTGGTTTGTTTTTAACCAACTCGTAGCAGGTATAGCGACGATTGTATTAGTGATTATTATTATAGGGACAGCATTTATGGTAAGACAAGCTTTACAAAAATTAGACAGCTATGTGGACAATTTAAGTGGTCATATCTCTGAAGGTAGTAATATCGCAATTAAAAATCTACCTATCGGAATGATTATCTTAGATGAAAATGAAAACATAGAGTGGATGAATAGATTTATGTCGGAACGTTTAAATCGTAATGTAATTTCCGACCCAGTCAACGAAGTATATCCTAATATCTTAAAACAATTAGAAAAAACACAAGAAATAGAAATTAATGAAAATGAATACCACTATCGTGTGCGTTATTCAGAAAAAGAACACGTGCTTTATTTCTTCGACATTACAAAAGAATTCTATACAAATGAATTATATGAATCATCTAAACCAATTATAGCGACATTATTCTTGGATAATTATGATGAAATTACCCAAAATATGAATGATACGCAAAAATCAGAAATCAACTCAATGGTTACGCGCGTCATCAGTAGATGGGCAACAGAACATAATATTTACTTTAAACGCTATAGTTCGGATCAATTCGTGGCATATTTAAACCAAAATATTTTAAACGAAATTGAAGCAACTAACTTTAGTATTTTAAGCCAATTACGTGAAAAGAGCGTAGGTTATCGCGCGCAATTAACATTAAGTATTGGTGTGGGTGAAGGTTCTGAAAATCTAATTGATCTTGGAGAACTTTCTCAATCTGGCCTAGATTTAGCACTCGGTCGTGGTGGCGACCAAGTTGCAATTAAACACGTGAACGGTAATGTACGTTTCTATGGTGGTAAGACTGACCCAATGGAAAAACGTACACGTGTAAGAGCGCGTGTTATCTCACATGCACTTAAAGATATCTTAATGGAAGGCGACAAAGTGATTATCATGGGGCACAAGCGTCCTGATTTAGACGCAATTGGTGCAGCAATTGGTGTATCTCGTTTTGCGATGATGAATAATCTAGATGCCTATATTGTTTTAAATGAATCTGATATCGATCCGACGTTACGACGTGTTATGGATGCGGTAAATGAAAAACCAGAACTTAAAGATCGTTTCATCACTTCAGATGAAGCATGGGACATTATGACTTCCAAGACAACGCTTGTCGTTGTAGATACGCACAAACCAGAAATGGTCATCGATGAAAATATTTTGAATAAAGCCAATCGTAAAGTAGTCATTGACCATCATAGACGTGGTGAAAGTTTCATTTCGAGTCCATTACTTGTATATATGGAACCTTATGCAAGTTCAACAGCAGAACTCGTTACAGAATTACTCGAGTATCAACCAACAGAACAACGTCTGACACGTTTAGAATCAACGGTCATGTTTGCCGGCATCATTGTAGATACACGTAACTTCACATTGCGTACTGGCTCTAGAACATTTGATGCGGCAAGTTATTTACGTGCACATGGTGCCGATACAATCTTGACGCAGCATTTCTTAAAAGATGACCTTGATACGTATATTAATCGTACTGAATTGATCCAAACAGTGAAACTACAAGATAATGGTGTTGCCATTGCACATGGTTCAGATGAGAAAATCTACCATCCTGTTACAGTTGCACAAGCTGCCGATGAACTGTTAAGTTTAGATGGTGTAGAAGCTTCTTATGTAGTTGCAAGAAGAGAAGACAATGTCGTAGGTATGTCTGCGCGTTCACTTGGTGCAGTCAATGTTCAGTTAACAATGGAAGCACTTGGTGGTGGAGGTCATTTAACGAACGCAGCCACACAATTAAAAGATGTGACTGTTGATGAAGCAATTGAAAAATTACAACAAGCTATAACAGAACAAATGAGTAGGAGTGAAAATTCATGAAAGTAATATTCACACAAGATGTTAAAGGTAAAGGTAAAAAAGGCGAAGTTAAAGACGTACCAGTTGGTTACGCAAATAACTTCTTATTGAAGAAAAACATGGCAGTTGAAGCAACGCCAGGTAACTTAAAACAATTAGAACAAAAAAATAAAGCTGCTGAAGCAGAACGTCAACAAGAAATTGAAGATGCTAAAAAATTAAAAGAACAATTAAGTGAGATTGAAGTCGAAGTATCTGCTAAAACAGGTGAAGGCGGTAAATTATTTGGTTCAGTAAGTACCAAACAAATCACACAAGCATTACAACAACAACATGACATTAAGATTGATAAACGTAAAATGGACTTACCAAATGGTATCCATGCATTAGGTTACACTAACGTACCAGTGAAACTAGATAAAGAAGTTGAAGGTACTATTCGTGTACACACAGTTGAACAATAATAGTGGATTGAGATATGAGGTGTAATCACAATGGATGGAATGTATGAACAAAATCAAATGCCACACAGTAATGAGGCTGAACAGTCTGTCTTAGGTGCCATTATCATAGATCCAGAATTAATCAACACTACTCAGGAAGTATTACTTCCTGAGTCCTTTTATAGAGGGGCACACCAGCACATTTTCAGAGCAATGATGAACCTCAATGAAGATAATAAAGATATCGATGTCGTTACCATTATGGATCAGTTATCCCAAGAAGGACGATTGAATGAAGCGGGCGGTCCTCAATATCTTGCAGAATTATCAAGTAATGTGCCGACCACACGTAATATTCAATATTATACGGAAATTGTGTTTAAACACGCCACGAAGCGTAAATTAATTCAAACTGCGGATAGTATTGCGAACGATGGCTATAATGATGAACTGGAACTAGATACGATACTTAACGATGCTGAACGTCGTATATTAGAACTATCATCCACACGTGAAAGTGATGGATTTAAAGACATTCGAGATGTCTTAGGTGATGTTTATGAAAATGCAGAACTATTAGATCAAAACAGTGGTCAAACGCCAGGTATTCCAACAGGGTATCGCGATTTAGACCAAATGACAGCGGGTTTTAACCGTAACGATTTAATTATCTTAGCAGCACGTCCTTCGGTAGGTAAGACTGCCTTCGCACTTAATATTGCACAAAAAGTGGCAACACATGAAGATCATTTTTCTGTAGGGATCTTTTCTTTAGAGATGGGCGCAGATCAGTTAGCAACACGTATGATTTGTAGCTCGGGCAATGTGGATTCGAACCGCTTAAGAACAGGTATGATGACTGAGGAAGACTGGAATCGTTTCACAATTGCTGTAGGTAAATTATCACGTACAAAGATATTTATTGATGATACACCTGGGATTCGTATCACAGATATTCGTTCAAAGTGTCGTCGCTTGAAACAAGAACATGGCTTAGACATGATTGTTATTGACTACTTACAGTTAATTTCAGGTAGTGGTTCTCGTTTTTCTGACAATCGACAACAAGAAGTATCAGAAATATCACGTACTTTAAAGGCGATTGCCAGAGAATTAGAATGTCCTGTGATTGCATTGAGTCAGTTATCTCGTGGTGTAGAACAACGTCAGGATAAACGTCCGATGATGAGTGATATACGTGAGTCGGGTTCTATCGAGCAAGATGCCGATATCGTAGCCTTCTTATATCGTGATGATTATTACAATCGTGGCGAAGATGAAGACGACGATGATGATTCAAATTACGAACCACAAACGAATGACGATAATGGTGAAATTGAAATCATTATTGCGAAACAACGTAACGGCCCTACAGGCACCGTTAAGTTACACTTTATGAAACAATATAATAAATTTACAGATATAGATTATGCACATGCTGATTTTGGATAAGGTAAAAAAATAATTTTCTTGTTAATTTCCGTACAATAATACAAATACGTATTTCATTGTACGGTTTTTGTTTGTGTTTATTGCCGTGTATTCGCAGTAAGTATGTGTCCTTATAAATGTAAAAAATGGTCTTAATACTTGGTGTGACTGGATTTAAACTGTATCTCTTTCCACTTTGAACACCATCAAAATTTTCAAAATATAAATAAATTAATGTTCGATTTTTGGTTTGCAATATGGTTGGTGTATTGGTAAAATACGTAATGGTTAATCGAGAAAACTTGGAGGTGCTCATATGTCATCAATAGTAGTCGTTGGGACACAATGGGGAGACGAAGGTAAAGGTAAAATTACAGATTTCTTAGCAGAACAAGCAGATGTTATTGCACGTTTTTCAGGCGGTAACAATGCAGGCCACACAATTAAATTTGGTGGAGAAACATATAAATTACACTTAGTACCATCTGGTATTTTCTATAAAGAAAAATTAGCAGTTATTGGTAATGGTGTCGTTGTCGATCCAGTAGCACTATTAAAAGAATTAGACGCGCTAAACGAAAGAGGTATTTCAACGGATAATTTACGCATTTCAAACCGTGCGCAAGTTATTTTACCTTATCATATTAAACAAGATGAATATGAAGAAGAACGTCGCGGAGATAATAAAATCGGTACAACGAAAAAAGGTATCGGTCCAGCTTATGTAGATAAAGCACAACGTATTGGTATCCGTGTCGCAGATTTATTAGATAAAGAAACATTTGAAAAATTATTAAAAGATAATATTGAATATAAAGGTGCATACTTCGAAGGGATGTTTGGCAAAGCATGTCCAACATTTGAAGAAATCTTTGAAACATATTATGCAGCTGGTCAACGTTTAGCACCATTCGTGACAGATACTGCAAAAGTTTTAGATGATGCCTTTGTAGCTGACGAAAAAGTATTATTCGAAGGCGCACAAGGTGTGATGTTAGATATCGACCATGGTACATACCCATTCGTTACATCAAGTAACCCAGTTGCAGGTAATGTGACTGTCGGTGGCGGTGTAGGTCCAACATTCGTCTCTAAAGTTATCGGTGTGTGTAAAGCCTATACATCACGTGTCGGCGATGGTCCATTCCCAACAGAACTATTTGACGAAGATGGGCACCACATCCGTGAAGTAGGTCGTGAATACGGTACAACAACAGGACGTCCACGTCGTGTAGGTTGGTTCGACTCAGTTGTATTACGTCATTCTCGTCGTGCAAGTGGTATTACAGATTTATCTATTAACTCAATTGATGTATTAACAGGCCTTAAAGAAGTTAAAATCTGTACTGCTTATGAGTTAGACGGTAAAGAAATTACGGAATACCCAGCTAACTTGAAAGACTTACAACGTTGTAAGCCAATTTTTGAAACATTACCAGGTTGGACAGAAGATGTGACAGGTTGTCGTTCATTAGAAGAATTACCTAATAATGCGCGTAGATACTTAGAACGTATTTCTGAATTATGTGACGTGAAGATTTCAATCTTCTCAGTAGGTCCAGACCGTAATCAAACAAACCTATTAAAATCACTATGGTAAGATTGTAGATTAGATATTATAAAAACCTTGTAGATGTCATCACACAATGAGTGGATGGTACTTCTACAAGGTTTTTTGTTTATCTGTATTAATGATTTATGTGATGATCGCGAAAAGTGAGGATTTGATCAACTGCCGTTACGTAACCAGGTTGATCCAATGGTTGTGTTTGCTTGATTTTTTTAATTTGTGCTTGATAAGTTGCGCGATTCTGTAACATTTCTACAACTTTTGCTTTCAAATCTTCGGTTGTGACAGTTTCAGAATTCAGTTGTTGACCTACGTTGATATTTTCAATTTGTTGCGCAACGAGCGGTTGGTCCGCATTTTGTGGAAAAGCCAATAAAGGCACATCCATTAATAATGCTTCATTTGTACTATTCATTCCAGCATGTGTTAAGAAAAGTGCTGTATGCTGTAATAGTTCTGTCTGAGGTACATAGGATTTCAATAATACATTATCAGGGACTGTATCAAAGTCAGCCGCGTTATTTGCTTCACCAATCGATACGATGACAGATACATCAAGATCTTTTAACGCGGCAAAACATTGATTAAAGAAACCAATATTTTGATTAAATACCGTGCCAAGGGAAACGTAAACTATTGGTCGGCTTTGATCAACTTGACTCATAAAATCCGTTGACTGTGGTTGCATCACAGATGGTCCAACAAAACGATAATGTGCTGAATCAAATAATTCAGGATTTATTTGGAATTTTTCCAAGATATAAGCAATATTGAAATCGCCCGGATTATTCATTGTTTCATAACGTGAGTTAACCTCGACGCCATAGGTTGTTTGAATATGCTGTTGTAAATGATTAAAAGTGTCTTCTACGTCATTCATTTCTGTTTCTGATAACGCCTGTGCATTATAGTTGAGTGCCGCTTCAAACGTTTCTGCAGTATGTGCAAAAGACGTAATCGACGAAATGGTAGGAATATGTAATTTTTGCGCAATTAAGTTACCAAAACTAAACATGGAGTCAGAAATTAAATAATCATAATGTTCATTTTTCGTATCTTCCAAAATCTTTGGAAGTATTACATCCGCAGTATTCAATAAGCCGTTGACGACGTGGAATAAATTGCCAGAGCCGTATGCTGTAAAGCGTTGTATAATCTCATCTGTTGGTAGTGTACGTATTTCCACACCCGTATCTTTTAGCTTGTCTTGATATTGATCTCCAATGTAGTAAACCACCTCTTCACCACGCGCCACAAGTTCTTTACACACGGCAATCGTAGGATTAAGATGTCCAATGGATCCTGAATTAATAAATAATACCTTAGCCAATCATAAGCCCTCCTCATATTTTATTTAACTAGTTTATCAAAAAGTGTTGAAAACAAAAAAGATTTAAATTTTAATAGTTTTTAAAAAAATTATCAATTTCTCATATTTTAGTGACTGAAATGATAAAAATGAATGTGCTGCCATACTAATATGACAGACTTTTTAAGCGTTTTAGCACCGTATTTGAACTTTATACAATTAATATAGAAAATTATACTAATAAAATTAAAAAAATAGCTTGTCATCCGGTATAAGAGTTGATATAATTTATTTTGTGCTTAAGACAGGCTCCTTGGTCAAGCGGTTAAGACACCGCCCTTTCACGGCGGTAACACGGGTTCGAGTCCCGTAGGAGTCACCATTTTTTAGGTCTCGTAGTGTAGCGGTTAACACGCCTGCCTGTCACGCAGGAGATCGCGGGTTCGATTCCCGTCGAGACCGTATAAACCCATCCAATAGGATGGGTTTTTTTATGCGTAAATATAGAAATGTATAAGTTTTGCTAGATAATTTTTTATATCATATTGTAATATGGTGGATGAGCAATACTTTATCGTATGTTTTGGTCGGAATCTATTTAATGAATGAATAAGCTTTTTTACAATGAAGTGAAATTTAAAATGAGGAGTAAATAAATGACAAATCATAAGCATATAGAAGAAACAGATTTGATTAACCTCATCAGTGATCGACACCATGACTTAAGACAAAAAGTAGAATATATGACGGCACAACAATTACCTCAGGTTCATTTAGGTAGTTCTGAATGGTATTTAATTATGATCATTAAATATGATCAGCCTACTTTTGCAGAACTCACGCATAAGATCAATTTAACGCGTCAGGCAATCCATAAAGCAGTGAAACAATTAGAACAGAAACAAGTTGTTCAAATTGAAAGTGTGCCCAATAATAAGAAAGAAAAACGTGTAACCTTGACGGAATTTGGTATCATGTGCTATGAGAAATATATTAAAAACAAACAACACATCATTGAACATATTGGTCAAGTGATCGGTGCGTCAGAAGTTGCACATTTAGAGCAATTGTTACAAGCAGACTGGCAATTAGAAAATGATAAGCCAGATGAATAATTAGAGTATATAAAACGATAAACACAACGTTACATACTCTAATTTTTTTTGCAATTCATTATTGTCAACTAGGTTGACAATAATGGCGAAATTTTGCTAAAGTAAGTTGGTCAGTCTTTTCGACTACATAAATAGCTAGAGCATTTATATAGAAGATTGTCGCATAATGATGAAACAATGTTACTTAAAGATGGCTTGAATTCAGGGGTATGTGGCATAAAGTTTCTTTACAAAGGGATCTTGAGTAACATCAAACATCTTCTATATAGCATGCATCATTCTTAGCATAATAAAAATTCAATGGAAATATAGGAATAAGTCATAACTTATGTAGATGAATTAAGTAGAAGAAAGCAATCGATGATTATGGAAACAGTAGTTGATTTGTCTCATCCATACTTAACACTCTTATTTATACTTATACTTCATTTACCATCAAAAAGGAGTATATCAAATGGCAACACAAGTAAACGTAAAAAGCCCGAAAATGTTTGCACTGGTCTTAATGATTGGTGGATTTATGGGACTGTTCAGTGAAACAGCACTCAATATGGCATTAACCGATATTATGGCTGACTTTAAAGTATCAGCGGCAACGGTGCAATGGTTAACGACAGGGTACTTACTCGTCATGGCTTGTTTAGTACCAGCGTCATCGTACCTTATTAAATGGTTTAGCACAAAAACACTAATTGTTTCAGGTATTTTATTATCATTATTAGGCGTAGTTATTGGCGCGCTTGCACCTAACTTCGGTTTACTATTATTGGGACGCTTGATTCAAGCGTTAGGGACAGGTATTTTATTACCTATTATGGTTACGGTTTTGATGCTTATCTTCCCAATTGAAAAACGTGGTGCGGTTATGGGCATCATGGGACTGGTTATTACAGCAGGACCAGCACTCGGCCCCACACTTTCAGGTGTCATTATTTCCGCATCTAGTTGGCACTACATCTTCTGGATCAGTGCAGTGTTATATTTAGTCGTCTTAGGTTTAGCTTTTACAAATACTGAGAATGTAGGAGAGATTTCGAAGCCTAAAATCGATATCCTATCCATTTGTTTATCAACGATTGGATTTGCTGGATTAATCTTCGCATTAAGTTCAATGGCAGAAGCGGCCTTCACAAATGTTATCGTTTGGCTACCATTAGTCATCGGTATCCTAGCCTTAATCATCTTTGTTGTACGTCAATTTAAAATTGACTCACCAATGCTTAACTTAAATGTCTTTAAATATCCTATGTTCGTCCTTGGGGCAGCTATGGTATTTATTACGATCTTATGTATTTTATCAACAGGCATCTTATTACCCTTATATTTAAAAGGCGCCTTACTATTTAGTTCAGTGATTGCTGGTTTAACGTTATTACCTGGTAACGCAGTCAATTTAGTATTGTCTCCGGTCGTCGGTTCATTGTTTGACCGCTTTGGTGCGAGATACTTCGGCATTATCGGGTATTTATTAATGTTTATCGCTGCAATGACGTTTGCACTTATTATTTCTGCATCCACACCAGTTTGGGCCATTATTCTTACGTTTATGGTACTTTTCTTTGGTATCACAATGGTAATGATGCCAGCACAAACGAACGCTTTAAATCAACTACCACACGATTTATACGCAGATGGTTCAGCTACCATTACGACATTAATACAAGTCGGTGGTTCAGCAGGTACAGCTATCGCCATTACGCTTTATACAACAGCAATGAAATCATTTGGCGCTGCTAATCCGAATGCAAGCCAAGAAATCATACTTTCACATGGCGTACAGTTTACCTTTTTCTTTATCACTGCATTAACAGTGATTGGTTTTATACTTTCATTATTCGTTAAGAAACAGAAAAGTGTCTAAGCATCCGTTACAGTGATTAGTAAGTTATGACAATGAGGCTTTTCAACATTGAAACAAGCGTTGCGTCGACACGCACGTGATAAATAACGGAATGATACATTTTTAGATAAATATAAAGCACCACAGAGGGAGGAGCATACGTCATCTAATGCATATTAGGTGACGCGTGCGCTCCCTTATTTGTGTTATAAGCAATAAATTCGAATGATACAGGATGATTGTTTAAACTAGGAATACCTATGATGACCCGATGAATACCCATTTAATCGGGGTAATGTTATAATTTTACAATATACAATTTTAAATTTTTATTTGGAAAAATAGAATTAGCGCGCCATAAATGGTAAATTGTATTATAGGGAAATGCGTAGAATTTAATGTAAATGTACTACAATATAGAAATGAGGTTTATAAATATGGCTAGAAAAGTTGTTGTAGTCGATGATGAAAAACCAATTGCTGATATTTTAGAATTTAATTTGAAAAAAGAAGGCTACGAAGTATTTTGTGCCTATGATGGTAACGATGCAGTCGATTTAATCTATGATGAAGAACCAGACATCGTGTTATTAGACATTATGTTACCTGGTCGCGACGGCATGGAAGTTTGTCGTGAAGTACGTAAAAAATACGAAATGCCAATTATCATGTTAACAGCGAAAGACTCAGAAATTGATAAAGTATTAGGTCTTGAGCTAGGTGCAGATGACTATGTGACGAAACCATTTAGCACACGTGAATTAATCGCGCGTGTTAAAGCCAACTTACGTCGTCATTATTCACAACCAGCACAAGAAGTTAATGATGCGTCCAATGAAATTACAATTAAAGATATCGTCATCTATCCAGATGCATACTCTATTAAAAAACGTGGCGATGATATCGAATTAACACACCGTGAATTTGAATTATTCCATTACTTATCTAAACATATGGGACAAGTAATGACACGTGAACATTTATTACAAACTGTTTGGGGTTATGACTATTTTGGTGATGTACGTACAGTAGACGTAACAATTCGTCGTTTACGTGAAAAAATCGAGGATGATCCATCTCATCCAGAATATATTGTGACACGTCGTGGTGTTGGATATTTCCTCCAACAACATGAATAGAGGCACATATTAATGAAATGGCTTAAACATTTTCAGTCCTTACACACGAAATTGGTTATTGTCTATGTATTACTCATTATAATCGGTATGCAAATTATCGGTTTATATTTTACGAATAGTCTAGAAAAAGAATTAACACAAACATTTAAAAATAATATTTCGCAATACGCGAAACAAATTGAGATTAATATAGAAAAAGTCTATGACGAAGATAATGCAATTAATGCTCAAAAAGAAGTTCAGAACTTACTTAATGAGTATGCGAATAGACAAGAAATAGAAGAAATCCGTTTTATAGATAAAGATCAGATTATCATGGCTACTTCGAAGCAGTCTACGCGTAGTCTAATTAATCAAAAAGCGAATGACAATTCCATTCAAAAGGCGCTGTCACTCGGTGAAATCAATAGCCATACCGTATTAAAAGACTACGGTAATGGTAAACAACGTGTGTGGGTATACAACCTGCCTGTGAAAACATCAAACGATGGCACAATTGGTGATGTCTATATCGAAGCGGACATCAATGATGTGTATAACCAATTGAGCAATATCAATCAAATCTTTATCGTTGGTACAGGGATATCACTATTGATTACCGTGATACTCGGTTTCTTTATTGCGCGTACCATTACAAAGCCGATTACAGACATGCGGAACCAAACCGTTGAAATGTCTAAAGGTAACTATACACAACGTGTGAAAATCTATGGTAACGATGAAATCGGTGAGCTCGCACTCGCCTTTAACAATCTGTCCAAACGTGTTCAAGAAGCACAAGCGAATACCGAAAGTGAGAAACGCCGTCTCGATTCCGTTATCACACATATGAGTGACGGTATCATTGCAACCGACCGTCGTGGCCGTGTGCGCATTGTCAATGACATGGCACTCACTATGATGGGCACAATGAAAGAAGACATTATCGGTGACCACATGCTTAAAGTGCTTAAACTCGAAGAAGATTTCTCATTAGATGAAATTCAAGAAAATAATGATAGCTTCTTATTAGATATTAATGAAAATGAAGGTATTATTGCCCGGGTTAACTTTAGTACGATTGTACAAGAAACTGGTTTTGTGACAGGTTATATTGCCGTGCTACATGATGTAACAGAACAACAACAAGTAGAACGCGAACGCCGTGAATTCGTTGCGAACGTGTCACATGAATTACGTACGCCACTGACTTCCATGAACAGTTATATCGAGGCACTCGAAAGTGGTGCTTGGAAAGATGGCGAATTAGCACCACAATTCCTATCCGTTACACGTGAAGAAACAGAACGTATGATTCGTCTTGTTAATGACCTATTACAATTATCTAAAATGGACAATGAATCAGAGCAAATTACCAAAGAAATTGTCGACTTTAATATGTTTATTAATAAAATCATTAACCGCCATGAAATGTCAGCAAAAGATACGACATTTGTGCGTGAAGTACCAACCGAAACCATCTTTACGGAAATCGATCCAGATAAGATGACCCAAGTGTTTGACAACGTCATAACGAACGCGATGAAATACTCTCGTGGCGATAAACGTGTCGAGTTTCACGTGAAACAGAATACGTTATATAATCGTATGACCATTCGTGTGAAAGATAATGGGATTGGTATTCCAATTAATAAAGTAGATAAAATATTTGACCGCTTCTATCGTGTAGATAAAGCACGTACACGTAAAATGGGTGGTACAGGTTTAGGCTTAGCCATTTCTAAAGAAATCGTTGAAGCACACAACGGTCGTATATGGGCAAACAGCGTAGAAGGACAAGGCACGTCAATCTTTATTACACTTCCTTGTGAAGTTCTAGAAGATGGTGATTGGGATGCGGAGTAAAGAATTAATTAAATCGATTATCCTCATCCTTCTTGTCTTAATGAGCGTCGTGTTAACCTATATGACTTGGAATTTCTCACCTGATTTAGCCAATGTAGATAACCAAGGTAGCAACAGCAAAGATTATGAGCCCAATTCAATTGGCAAACCGTTGAATCAAGGTATGGATCAAATCATTACACCCTATCAAGTGGTTCACTCTAAAGGTGACCAGACTGAAGGCATGGAAGCGACAAAGCAAAATATCGAAACCATATTAAAGCCATTAAAGAACCATCGCGTATTGCATGCTGAACAAATGCACAGCAACCACAACTTAATCATTCCAGATTTAACGGATGAGTTTCTCGTACTTGATTTCAGCTATGACATGCCATTAGCAACCTACTTAGGACAAGCGCTGAATATCGATGCCAAAGTTCCGAATAATTTTAAATTCGATCGACTTATCATCGACAATAACAAAGATGGCAATGTGAAACTTTATGCGATTAGTAGCGATAGACATAACGTTGTGCGTATGACCACTTCCGCAAAATTAAATAACTTAAAAAAAGCGATGCAATCACAACATAAAAAAATGCAGCCATACTCAGAAATCATAACGAATAAAGATACGATTGATAGAGCGACACATATCTTTGCACCAAAAGCACCAGAAGCGATGAAATCATATCATACGATTTACAACCGCATCAGTGTTGATACGATGAACTCTATATTATTCAATGATTCTGTCGTTGTACGTAGTACGAAGAGCAGTACTGCAACCTATAACAATAATACAGGTGTGGCGAATTATAATGATGAAACTGAAAAGTATCGTTATACTAACCTCTCAGAAGATGAAAACCGTTCAACTAACATGCAAGATAGTATACCAAGTACCTATGACTATATTAATAACCACGGTGGTTTTACTGATGATTATCGTTTATTCAATATAGATAATAAAAATGGGGAACTTACCTATCAAATGTTCTTAAACGGTCGTCCAACATTTAACGATGAAAATTTAAACAATATCAATGTATCTTGGGGAGATAAAGGCGTCTTCAGTTATGCACGTGCATTGCTTAAAGCCAATGTCACAATTGACAGTGGCGGAGACGAAACGAAATTGCCTGGTGCTGAAACGGTACGTTCAGAGTTGGCCAACAACCCAGAAATTAACTTTGAAGATGTGACGAACATGACGATTGGTTACAGAATGGAAGAAAAACCAGATAAAAGTGATATTGAAATTCAACGCAATAGCGAATTTAAACCACAATGGTATGTACAATATAACGGTGAATGGCGTGCATACGAAGATGGGAGGCTAGAATAAATGAACTGGAAACGAGCCAAAACCTTATTTATTTTCGTGTTTATTCTAGTCAATATTAGCTTAGTGATTATTTATATTGATAAGGTGAATAAATCGCATATCAATGATAGCGAAGAAGAAAATGCTGTGAATTTTAAACAAGAAGAAATTACAATTCCTGATAACCTTCCAAGTGTTAAAGGTTTGAAAATGCAATTATTGACTGCACGGTCATTTGATTTTTCATCTTATGCAAAATCACGCTCTGAGATCTCAAGTGAAGAGTCCGGTGCCAGAGCAAAAGGCGATATCAATAATGCGGTCGATGTCGGAAATGATCAATATACCGCATTAAAATCCTACGTCAAAGACAATGTCTATAAAGGTAAGAATTACGAAATGAGTAATATTGATAACGACAAAGTGACCTTTGAACAAACGTATCATGACTATCCAATTATGAACAATAATAAAGCGAGACTTGAGTTTAACGTCAATAATGATGGTAAAGCAACGAGCTATAAGCAAACCGCAATGAAATCGATTGCGCCATCAGAAGGTGCGAATAACGATAAGAAACAAGTGAACTCAGCTAAGAGCGCCATAGAAGCACTGTATTATAATCGTTACTTGAAGCGGAATGATGAAGTAACCAATGCACGACTTGGCTACTATACCGTTGTTAAAGAGCCGAACGTACAAGTACTCGAAGCCAATTGGGAAATTAAAGTCAAACACGGCGATAAGATTAAGACCTACTATGTCGAAGCCGTATCAGACAGTCCAAAAATTATTGAAGAATAATGTGGATTACTTAAGCACACCTTTTGAAGGTGTGCTTTTTTGGATTGTTTGAGTTTTATTTAAGAATTTTTGAAAAAGATGCTTGTTAAAATAAACAATATACACAGAAGTGAAGTCAAAAGTATGTTAAAATTAAATACTGTTAATAACGTATTATGGAAAAGTTAAATAACGCGAAAAGATATTATAAAAAAAGTCGAAATCATGTTGATTTATCATTGAGAAGATAATCATAAGATGGTTAATATTTTAGAAAAGTGCAGTATGCTTGTAACTTTTATAACGATATAAGGAAAAGTTATGATAGCGTTGCTGATTGCACTTTACAAATAGCATTAATTAGACAGAGGGCAAGTTGACGGCACATAAACCGTAGTCTGCCCAGCAATAATAACGTTAAACAATGTTTATAGATTAGAAAGGGTGAATCGCTTGATACGTATGAGTGTATTAGCGAGTGGTAGTACAGGAAACGCCACTTATGTGGAAAGTGATAAAGGCAGTATCCTTGTCGACGCAGGTTTGACAGGAAAGAAAATGGAAGAACTATTTGGACAAATAGACAAACAGATACAAAATTTGAATGGTATCTTGGTGACGCACGAGCATTCGGATCATATTAAAGGACTCGGGGTGTTAGCACGTAAATATAAGTTGCCAATTTACGCCAATGAAAAAACATGGACAGCCATCGAAAAGAAAGACAGCAAAATTCCAATGGACCAAAAATTTATCTTCAATCCATACGAAACAAAATCATTAGCCGGATTCGATATCGAATCGTTTAACGTGTCACACGATGCCATTGATCCACAATTCTATATCTTCCATAATAACTATAAGAAATTTACGATTTTAACAGACACAGGTTACGTCTCAGATCGCATGAAAGGCATGATTCAAGGCAGCGATGCATTCGTTTTTGAAAGCAATCACGATGTGGATATGCTACGGATGTGCGGTTACCCTTGGAAGACCAAGCAACGTATCCTCAGCGATATGGGCCATGTTTCCAACGAAGACGCAGGTCGTGCCATGACAGACGTCATTACGGGTAGTACCAAACGCATTTACCTGTCCCATTTATCACAAGACAATAATATGAAAGATCTCGCACGCATGAGCGTCGGTCAATTACTTAACGAAAATGATATCGACACAGAAAAAGAAGTACTTCTGTGCGATACCGACAAAGCCAATGCCACACCAATATATACGTTATAAGGTATAGAGTCCCTAACATCTATGATGTTTAGGGACTCTTAATGCATTAGTATAAGCTAATGTAATCCAATATTTTCGTAGTCCCACCCTCGCAAGGATGAGTTTTTTAAAAGAATGCAATTGCTCTAGCATTTGCATAAGCACTACTAATCTTTATAAATAAAGAAGTAATGCTTTAAAAGCTTTATATAAGCGTATTTAGAAACCAGTCATCTATTGCGCATCAATAGACATGTTGAATAGCGTATGAAGAGGGACTCTTAATGCATAAGCTAATGTACTGGTTGGTATATGAACAGACTTAACTGGAAAAGTTTAGCGACTACTTAAGGAACTCACATAATAGACATCATTTAAGATACATATTTAACCTATATCTCATAAGGAGATATAGGTTTTTTTGTTAGCCGTCATCATAAATCGTACATGGTTATACCACCCTATGTCTTAACACAGATTAAATATACAGTAATCGAATAAATATAACCAGGGGATAACATGGTATTTTGTAAGGATTAGACGAGGATTTTATGAAGAAAAGGTTAAGTTTGTGAATAAGTATGTAAGACAACCGTCAACTTATCCACTGTTTTGTCCAAAGTTATCCAGAGATGTGCACAATTAACATAGAAATACCCACATTATACACAGGGTTATCCACAAATACACAGGTTATTCTTTCTTTTTTGTTGATAAAACGTAAAAATTATTAAAAAGCAGTATACATTACTGTTATAATAAGAGGGAATAGTGTGAATAAGTGTATAACTTGTGGATAAGTCTAATAACTTATACTTTTCACTAAACTCGGAGGATAAAAATGAAGATAACAATACTCACAGTAGGTAAATTAAAAGAGAAATACTGGAAACAAGCCATTGCAGAATATGAAAAACGTTTAGGTGCCTATTCGAAATTAGAAATCATCGAAGTTCCCGATGAAAAAGCACCAGAAAATATGAGCGATAAAGAAGTAGAACAAGTTAAGGAAAAAGAAGGCCAGCGTTTATTAGCAAAAGTAAAACAGCAGTCCACAGTCATCACATTAGAAATCAAAGGTAATATGTTGACGTCTGAAGATCTGGCAAAAGAAATAGAAAGCCGTATGACACGTGGCCAAAGCGACTTTACATTCATTATTGGCGGATCCAACGGTCTGCATAAAGGCGTACTAGACCGCAGCGACTACGCACTATCATTCAGCAAAATGACCTTCCCACACCAAATGATGCGCGTGATATTAATAGAACAAGTTTATCGTGCGTTTAAAATCATGCGAGGGGAAGCATATCATAAATGATGCGGTTTTAAGGTCTAAAAACAGAGTTTTTTGAGTTTATCACTAGTACTTAAAACTACGTAGTTTATGTTAATTGATAAAATTATATCTACTCTGAGAACATAGCTAAATAAAACTTGTCATGTTAAAATTTAATTTGAAACTTATTTTAGGAGTGTTATAAGTGCTGAAAAACAATTTAGAGTTTAATAAAGACGTACCAGAAAATTATGAATTTATCGAAAAATTAAAAAAATATTTTCCAGAGTATTTTTTGAAGAATAATGACAGTAATGATAATGAAATAAATATAAAAACTGAATTTGATTTACCTAAATTTATCCAAAGTCTTAAACAAAATGATCTTAATATAAAAAATGAAGGATTTTCCTTGAATTTTACTGGTAAAACTTATGCAAAAAAACAATTTGGAGAAAAGCCAAACACAGTAATTGTGCCCAATAAAATTCATAATGAGCAAGATGAAAACATTGGTAGTGAAAATATTTTTTATAGTGGAGACAATATTGAAGTGTTAAAGCATTTACAAAATAGTTATCAGAAATTAGTAGATATTATATATATTGACCCCCCTTATAATACTGGTAACGGGGATTTTGTTTATCCAGATTCGTTTGATTTTACCGATGAACAATTGAAAAGTATGTTTAATTTGGATGATGAACAATTGAAGAGGGTAAAAAGTATTCAAAACTCTTCCTCACATTCAGCATGGTTAACATTCATGTATCCAAGACTACAATTAGCTAAAAGATTACTTGATGATGAAGGAGTAATTTTTATTTCTATAGATAATAATGAGTTTGCTAATTTGAAATTAATCATGGATGAAATATTTGGTGAAAGTAGCTTTGTAACAACCATCCATATTGAACTTTCACTAACTCAAGGAATGAAAGTTGCTGCTGCACAAAATGGAAATATAGTAAAAAATGGTGAGTATATTTTAGTATATTCTAAAAATGGAAGGAAGGATATTGCGAGAGTACCTTTGTACGATATTAAAAATGGATATGATAATCATTTTACACATGTAATAACGAAGGTTGGTAATGAATATACCAAAGTGTCTTTAGTTAACTATATAAAAAATAATGATTATTGGAAAGGGTACTTTGACTCATATAAGATGGAAGTCAAAATAGAAAATCTAGAAAAATTAATTACAATTGATAAAAAATTTCAAAAAGATTTTTATGAAAATCTAGCGCCAAATATATTTCAAGAAATGGCAGCTAGTATAAATGTACCTGAAAATATAAATAAAAAATTGGACTATAAAGAAATAGTTGAATTTAAGAAGTATCTATTAGGGAAAACCAAAAATGGAAAAATAAGACAGTATAGCTCACTAAAAGAACAACTGAAAATGTCAGATAATTACAACCAAAAATTTGGAAGAGTAGGTATAAGGGGTGACTATTGGAAAGGTTTTTATTCTGATATGATGAATATTCAAAAAGAAGGAGGTATAGAATATAATAATGGGAAAAAACCAACAAGGTTAATGGAACAATTAATAAAACTAACTGGAAAAAAAGATGCTATTGTATTAGATTTTTTTGCCGGTTCTGCATCAACAGCACATGCTGTAATGAATTTAAATAATGTCGATAATGGTACAAGAAAGTACATTATGGTGCAAATACCTTGGCCATTATTTAAAAGAGATAAAGAAGGTAAAATAGTAGCTAAAACTGGAAACCAAAAATATTTAAATGAAAATCTTAGATATATTGATGAGATCAGTATAATGAGAATAAAAAATTGTCAAAAAGGATTAAAAGATACTCTAGATAAAAGCGTAAAAGGATTTAAACATTTCAATGTAGTTAAACCACAAAAGGAAGTATTAGATAAAATTGAAAATATTGAAAATATTGAATTGAATTTATTTGATAATATGATTGATATTTTCTCCTCAGATTATTTGAATGTTAAAGGTGATGCTACAGGGAAAGACACAATTATTACTACTTGGTTGATGGAAGATAATTTTGGATTTAATACAAAAACTGAAAAAATTTCAATATTGAATTATGAATTAGATTATGTAGATAATAGTAGAATTTATTTAATTAGTGAAGGATGGACTAGTATACATACGTTAAAGTTAGTGAATTTAATTGGAGAGAATGAATTAAAAGTACAGGCAGTAGTTATTTATGGTTATTCTTTTGGACTTGAAGAAATAAGAGAGTTAGAAATTGCTTTAAATCAATTGGATAATAAAGTTAATTTAATTAAGAGGTATTAAATATGAAAATATTATTAGAGGAATTAAAACATCAGCAAATAGCATTACGAAAAATAGAAGAAAATTTTAAAGGGATAGATGAACTAGACTATAACCATAACAATAATCATGAATTTTCTAATCCGTTAATTAATTCTAGATATCAAGATTCTGCAAATATGGATATTAAAATGGAAACCGGAACAGGAAAAACTTATGTATATTCTAGAATGATGTATGAGTGGCATAAAAAATATGAAATATTTAAATTTATAATTGTGGTACCAAGTCCAGCTATTAAAGAAGGCGCAAAAAAATTTTTGCAAAGTCAATATGCTAATGAGCATTTTCAACAATTCTATGAAAATGTAAACATGGATTTAAACATTATCAGCGCTGGAGACTTTAATTCCAAATCAGGAAGGAAAAATTTTCCGCCACAATTAAATGATTTTGTAGAAAGCAGTAATTTAAATACAAACCAAATTCAAGTATTGCTTATTAATGCAGGTATGTTGAACTCAAAAAATATGACAAGAGATGATTATGATCAAACTTTATTAAGTGACTATTCAAGTCCTATAGAAGCGTTGAAAGCTACTAAGCCTGTGGTAATTATAGATGAACCACACAGATTTCCAAGAGACAAAAAGAACTATCAAGCTATTGAAAAGCTAGAACCTCAAATGATTGTTAGGTTTGGTGCTACTTTTCCTGAAATAAAAAAAGGAACTGGAAAAAAAGCTGTATATATTAAAGATTATTATCGTGGTAAGCCCCAATTTGAATTAAATGCCGTTGACAGCTTTAATCAAGGACTTGTAAAGGGAATAGATATTTACTATCCAAATTTGACTCCAGAACAAGCAAAAAATAGATATACCATTGATAGTGTAAAAGCCAAAGAAATAGTTTTGAAAAAAGGAAAGAATAAATGGACGCTAGGTATAGGTGAGAATTTAGCAAATATAGATTCGTTATTTGAAGGAGACTTAAGCTATTCTGGCGCTAAAACTTTATCGAATGAGTTAGAGATAAGCAAAGGTATGGATTTATTACCTGGTACATTTACAAGTAGCTATCAGGAGCTAATTATTAATGATGCTATCAATCAACATTTTGAACATGAAATCAATAATTTTATGAGAGATAACCTAAAAGAAAATTTTCAACCAAAAGTAAAAACACTTTCATTATTTTTTATTGATTCTATTAGGTCATATAGAAACAAAGAGGGCTGGTTGAAACAGACTTTTGAGAGACTCTTAAAAGTTAAACTTAGAAAATTAATAAAAGAATTTGAAGTTAAAAAATTACCACGAGAGATTGAATACTTAGATTTTTTAAGAGTGACATATGATAGTCTTAATAGTGAAAATCAAATGGTCCATGCAGGTTATTTTGGTGAAGACAGAGGTTCAGGTGAAGAAGCAATACAAGCTGAAGTTAATGATATACTTAAAAATAAAGAAAAAATGCTGAGTTTTAAAGATGAAAATGGTAACTGGATTACAAGAAGATTTTTATTTTCAAAATGGACACTAAGAGAAGGTTGGGATAACCCTAATGTTTTCGTTATTGCGAAATTGAGAACTTCTGGTTCTGAAAATAGCAAGCTACAGGAAGTAGGAAGAGGATTGCGTTTACCAGTTGATGAGACTGGTCACAGATTAACACAAGATGAATTTCCAAGTAGACTTTCATTTTTAATTGGATATGATGAAAAGGATTTCGCAGAAAAATTAATTGGAGAAATAAATTCTGATGTAGACGTTAAATTAAGTGAAGATAAATTAACAGATGAAATGATTAATAAAATAGTTGAACATAGAAAACAAATGAATCCTCATTATAATGATGAAGTGTTATTAGAAGAATTAGATGAACGAAATCTAATTAATAGGAAAAATGAGTTTAAAACAGATGTTGAAATTGATGGAGTTAAAAAATCAGGATTTGAATGGTTGTTAGAATTATATCCAGAAGTTAATGCATCTAAATTGAATGCAGATAAAGTCAGAGATATGAAAAAAAATCCACCCAATTTAAAAGTGAAGTTAAATAAAGAGAATTGGAATAAATTGAGATTCTTATGGGAAAATTTATCTAAAAGATATATGTTAGAATTCAAAAAGATGAGTGAAGATGATCTGTATTTTTTTGTTGAAAGATTGTTGAACGACGATGATTTATTTGTTAAACAGCAACCAGAAAGAATACATCAATCTTTGGAAAAAGATGATGAAGGTAAACAAGTTATCAAGGAATCAATTTCAGAATATAATTATAGAAATGAATTTATTTATATGAACTATGGTAAGTTTTTAAAACAAATTGTACTTAAAACTAATGTACCAATATCTATAATGCATAAAAATTTACTTTCCGTTTTAAAAGATAAATATAATAATGATGAACGATTCTTGAGTGAATTAAGTTTAAATAACATAATAAGAGAATTTAACAAGCGTTTTGAAGAAAAATATAGTCAAAGTTATGAATATAAAAAATTAGATTTTTCTGCCACTACAACCATTTATGATTCAGAAATATCAGAGTTTAAAGATTGGGTAGATGCAAATTATTTAGGTACTAACGTTGAAAATAACATTCAAACTGAAAAACGATTTTTATATGAAAGACCACCAGTTAGATATGATAGTGTAACACCTGAGTTAGAGTTGTTAAAAAGAAATTACGATAAAAATGTAACTGTATTTGGTAATTTGCCTAAAAAAGCTATACAAGTTCCTAAATATACTGGTGGCACAACTACGCCTGATTTTGTCTATATGATAGAAACTGATGAACAAGATGCAAAATATCTTATTGTTGAAACAAAAGCAGAAAACATGAGACTAGGAGATAAAAGTATTGGTGAAATACAAAAAAAATTCTTTAACACATTATATAATTTGAATATTAAATATCAATTAGCTACTAGTGCGCAAGATGTTTATAATGAAATTAAAAAATTAGATGATTCAAAGTGAGGGGAATATAATGGGAGAAACAGAAAAAATTTCATTACTTGCAAAAGTCCGAGATGGTTTAGTAGATAAAACAGGAGCAAAACCTAAGTTACCAACAACTATTACCGATTTAAATCAAGAAACTTTAGAGGTATATAGAATACCACTAAAGTTTTTGTATTATAATGATAGAAATGGAAGAATTGCTTCTGTAATATCTAGAGTAAGCGACGATATAAAAGTTGCTTATGAATTTGAAGATAATAATTATAATAAAAGTATTGAAAATATGATATATGAGACTAATACCTCTGCTTTAAAAAGCACTAAAAAATCTATTAAAGATAAAGGTCAGCAAGTATTTGGTTATGTATTAGATGATGGTAGAGTTATTGATGGAAATAGAAGGTTTACTGCGCTCAGACAGTTAGAACAAGAAACAGGAAAGACTTTTTATTTTGAAGCTGTTATTTTACCATTTACTTATGATAAAAAGACTGATCGAGCTAAAATCAAGCAATTAGAGCTTGCAATACAAATGGGTATTGAAGGCAAACAAGATTATGATAAAGTTGATGAAGCGGTGGATATTTATCAAACTATTGAAGTTGAAAAGTTGATGACTATAGCTGATTATGCAAAAGAGTCAAATAAAACAAAAAAAACTATTGAAAAGCAATTAGGTTCTGCAAAATTAATAAGAAAATTTTTAGATTTTATTAATGCACAAGAGAATTCTTATTACATTATAAAAGATGCCGGCATTTATTCACTATTTGAAGAAGCAGTACCTAAGTTAGATAAGGCTTATCCTAAAGGTGGACCTTCGTTAGAAGATGCTATTGAAAAATTTTTTGGTTTTGTCCTTTTGCAAATTCAATCAGGGACAAGCACACGTGCATATGCAGGAAGAGATTATTTTGAAAATATTGTTTTTTCAAATGAAGGTAATCAGCAATTTAATACAGAAACAGAAGATGCTATCGATAGTTTGAGAGATAAATTAGAAGAAAAGCGTGTAGAATCTACTGCAGATTTAAAAAGTACACTAAGCCAATCGATACCTGAACTACGAGAAGTAAGTTCTTCATATAACAAAGTGGTAAGCAAAAGTAAACGAAATGCTAATGTGGAAAGTTTTATTGAAAATGTTAAATCAATATCTGAAAGCCTCAGTGATATGGAAAAAGGTAATGGTTTACCAAGCAGTCTTAATTTTGAACAGTTTAATCTAAAACAATTAAAAGAAATTAGAGAAATGCTAATAAAAATAAATAATTGTAGTAGAGAGTTGATAGATATTTATGAAAATGAAATCTGAGATACAATTAGTTGAAATTAATAATGAATTTGTTTTAGTTGATAGTATAGACAGTGATCTTACGAACAGAAAGGTTCAAAGAACTCTAAAGAAATTCACAAGTTATTTTTCCGATTTCACTAATTATGTTTTAAAAGCCGATTTATCACATCTTGAAATAGAAAGATTAGTTTCAGAGCTGAATAAAGCATTGGCTAAGGTATCGAAACCTGATATATTAATGGATACTAATATAAAAAGTTTTATTAGTAAAAATGCTTATGCTATTAATGAACAAAAAATTGCTGGTTTAACAATTAAAGAAAATGATTCAAGATGGCAAGAAGAACTTTCAGATTTTGAAAAAGTTATAAATCAGGAGGTTACTAGACCATTAAAGCCTATTCAAGTAAGAGCGAGTTTTTATTTAGCAACCATGAAAAGAGCAGCCAATTTTTCTGTGCCTGGAGCTGGTAAAACAGCTATGATGTATGGCACATTTGCTTTTTTGTCTAGTGGAGTACAGCGTAAAGTTGATAAACTATTAGTTATTTCTCCAATTAATGCATTTGAAGCCTGGCGTTCAGAATTTATTGAAGTTTTTCAAGATAAAAGGGAATTAAACTTTATGAACCTAAGAGATAAAAAATATAATGACCTAGGTAAAGTACGAACAGATTGGGGAAGTGCAAATGTCATTGTACTGAATTTTGAAGCAATACAAAAGTATGTAGCTGTTTTAAATGAATTAATTAATGATAAGACAATGATAGTTTACGATGAGGTTCATAGAATAAAAGGTACTAATAGCAGTAGAGCAAGTTATGCATTAACTTTAGGACCTAAAAGCTATTACAGATACGTTTTAACTGGGACTCCAATTCCAAATAGTTATCAAGACATATTTAACTTCTTAAATATTTTATATAAAGATGAGTATGATACTTATTTTGGCTGGAACGTTGCAGATTTACAAAATCCTAATACTGATGAAATTAATGATAAATTGCAACCTTTTTTCTGGCGTACAAATAAGAACGATTTGGAAGTGCCACAAGCTGATAAGGATAGTGTATTGTGTGTTGACCCCAATAATATTCAAAATGAATTAGCAGCAGCAATATACGAAAATGAACCGGGTATATTAGCCATTTATATAAGACTTTTACAAGCTTCAACAAACCCCGAATTATTACAAAAGAATATTAATTACAGCGAACTAGGTTTGTTAAGTGATGAATTGAATTTTGACATGGATAAAGCATTAAATAAACAAGAAGAAAAGCAAATAAGACAACAAGTATATAATGCTTTTGATTTAAAAAATATAACTTCTCCAAAATTCGAAAAAGGTATTGAATTGATTGAAAACTTAGTTAGCCAAGGTAAAAAAGTTCTAGTATGGGGATTGTTTGTAGGTACAATGAATAAAATTAATAAAAGGTTACTAGAAAGTGATATTAATTCAATATTGATTTATGGAGAAACACCTAAAGAAGATAGGGTAGATATGATCAATAATTTTAGGGATGGAAATGCACAAGTTCTAATATCTAATCCTAATACATTAGGCGAGTCCATATCTTTACATCAGACAGTACATGATGCAATATACTTTGAATATAATTTTAATTTAACATTTATGTTGCAATCACGTGATAGAATACATCGTTTAGGGTTAAATAATAATCAATATACAAGGTATTATTATTTGATGTCTGAGGGGGACAGGGCCCATAAAGGCTTTATCGATAAAGCAGTTTATAACAGACTGAAGGAAAAAGAAGATGTAATGTTAAATGCTATAGAAGGAAATAATTTAAAGCCAATGATTGAAGATGATTACTTAGAAGATGTTAAAAATATTATCATTGACTGAAAGACGACATAGAAAAATTAGCTGAAATAATTTCTCAGAATAGTAAATATATACTTCTATTCATATTTAGTGAGAAGGTCTAAAAGTATATTTTAATCGTGAACTGTCAAAATAAGTATTCTATCGTTTTTTATTTAGATAATAATACCAATGAATCAAAAGATATTAAATAGAGCATCCTTCACCGCAAAAGTGAAGGATGCTCTATTTTTATTGTAAGTAGTATAATGTTCATTTTGATAGGTAATGATTAATAATTATCTGTAAATCATTGTTAAGTACCGGTGTTATAGAGTCATCATTCATAAAATCGTCATAGATTTTATCAAGTATTTCCTCCTCTTCAATTGCTGTGAAGTGATGTACTAGTCCTTTTACTATTGAAACGTAATCATGTGATGCTAAACAATTAGCAACCCTATGCCAATCTGATTGAGTAATGTCATGGTTCATAGATAATCATCCTTTTATTTCAACGTCCACTTATTCCGTGCTTTCGGATTAAGGGGATGCATTATTTCATTGGTTGCTGGATTCACGAGTTGTTTTACTTTCTTCTTATGTAGTATCAACATTTCTAATACTTCATTGACCCGTGCTTCAACAACGGGTTTTTTAGCGTAAGCACCCCATGCTAATATCACTTCATCCGATTCTTTAACGGCCTTCATAATTTGAATATCTGTATGCTTATCATAGGCATTTTCTAAATGTTTGAGATTGATAGCTGTTGTAATATTAGAGTATAGATTCACAAAATTGATTGAACCAAATGCATCCATTTCTGAAACTTTGTTCATAATGAGCTGAGTTGTCAAATCAATATTGAGAATGCCATCATAATGCGGATATATTGTAATGATTGTGATCGTTTGTTTTTCACTGTCCCATGTTTTCTTAAGTAGATAGCGATGTTGTTGGTCATCACTGAATATAGCTTCGGTTTCTAATGTACTTTTTATTGTTTCCATGTAATATTCACTCCTCTAGTATTCTTCTGGTAATAACATGACGTAATAAGAAAGGTCTACATCATCTTCTCGGATAATGTAGACCTTATTGATATCGATAGACTGTTTGACATTTTCCTTATGCGTTTTGACATACTCAGGACGTTCTTGTTTGTGTTTGATATATAGTTGGTTATTGTGCATATTGAATTGGAATATATGAAAGTAATCGATTGCTTCTAGTTCCTTGGACTGTTCGTTTTCACGTTGTACTACAAGTTGCCATAATTGTTGTTGTAAGGTGATAGGTAAGTTATTGGCAATACCACGAGTGATATATCTATTCATAAGCGTTTTCCTTTCGTTCTGCTTCTTTCATCCAAGTAATGATTTCACTTAGAACTGTAATGACGAGTTGTGTAATTTTGATGTATTTATGCATATTATTGTCCTCCTGTTAGTAAGTATCGTTGATCCAAAAGTGGCATGATAGTGTTGTGTAGGTATAAGAAATCCATATCGTGGTTTTCATCAATATAACCAATGGCTATGAGCTGTTTCTGATAGTAGAGAATGAAAGGGTAGATATTACTTTTGTGAAGTGTATCAGAGTAGTAGGTGTAGGTTTGAAGTATTTTATTACTGAGTGGCCCAAGCCTTACATATTGGTCAGGAAGGATATTATCTGCCACTTCCTCGATAGATTCACATTCCCATTTTTCGTCCTGTGGTAGACTGAATAAGTTTGTTATATAGTGCTTGAGTTGTTGATCTAATGTCATTGTTATGACCTCCTAATGTGTTTGATGGATGTATGCATGTGATACATCATTTTGATAATATAAGTTTGAAATACCATTTGTTTCGCCTAGAAATCCCACTGAAATACAGAAAATATCCCAATCGAAAATCATCACAATTGTTGATATGACAAGGAAATCCCATTATCCCGCTGATTTCTCGGGAAATATAGCTATATATTTATATATCATTTGGATTTGTAGATGTCAGCACGACTTACTTTTTCTTTTTATATTATATATTTATAAATAATAATGGGATTTCGGGATTACGCTTGCGTAATCCTTCTTATACATGAAGTTATCAAATCCCATTGCTATCCCGTTCATATTTTATTTTGGGATGTTCTTTCGTCATACAATATAAGCTTCACATTGAGTTGTGACTTGTTAGTATGTTGAAAAGGTTCGTTAGATGGGTGTTATTGAATGACGAAAGGACAGTACATAGATATTAGATTTGAAAGTAGAGTGTTTGAGGCAAAAACAAAGACGAAGTGCTGAGGAGCACTTCGTCTAGATTATTATTATTGAAAAGTTGTTTAATAATTTCATTATTAAGTTTTAGTGTAACGTAGAATTGCTTTTTATGATTCTCATCTTTACGAATGTCAATACGGTCAATAACCGTTAGGTACAAAGCTTTGAGCTGTGATTTATCCATGGATTCTATATTTTGAAATATTCGTTGTAATAGAGCAGCGATTTGTTTAGTATCATAAAATGGTTTCTCTTGATTTTGTTGGTGCTTGAGTTGATTAATTTGGTTTGTGATATCATTCAGTTGTGTTTCATATTGATGAATGGTTGGTTTGAGTGCAGATGTTAAGTCTGGATTGTCTTCGATGGTTTGAATTAGATTTTTTAGTTTAGTGTTGATTTCATCAAATTGTTGTTGTTTATAAGCAATATCATGATTAAGTGCAGCTACATCGACTTGATTTTCTTGATTGACGCGTTCGACAACTTGCTTGAGAACTTTATCACTTTTGACAATTTCGAGTATTTGATCCATAACATACTTTTCTATTACATCTGCTCTTACGCTATTCGCAGAACATACTTTTGAGCCTTTATTACGAAAATTACTACATGAGTAATAGCGAATACGTTTCTTGGTACCATCTTTGAGTGTATTAGTGGTATTACTTGCAGCCATAGGGGCTCCGCATTGCGGACAATGAACGATACCTGTTAATAGATTAGTTCCTTTTCCATGAACTTGAGGTTTTTGACTAACTTGCTTCATACGTGAATGTACTTTATCCCATAATGATTGGCTAATAATAGGGGTGTGTTTGCCTTCGGCGATTACTGGCTTATCATTCAAGCCTTTACGACGTTTATCATTCCAATCTTTGTATTTCGCGAATTGAATTTTACCAATATAGAATGGGTTTGAGAGAATATAAGTAACAGCTGAAATACTAAATGGATTGCCTTTTTTAGTCACATAGCCTTTGTGATTAAGTGCATTCGCAATTTTACGGTAACCATGACCTTTGGCATAAGATTCAAAAATATATTTCACAATATTGGCTTCATGTTGGTTAATCATGAGTTCATGTTTACTGTCAGGTATTTTATCATAAGCTAACGGTAAATTGCCCTGATAATAGCCTTCTTGAGACCTTCTTAACTGCCCCATAAATGCTCCCTCGGCGATGTTATTCCTTTCAAATTCAGAGAAGGAAGCTAAAATTTGCAAGAGTAATTTTCCACTATTTGAGTCAAATTTCATGTTTTCGGACAAGCTAAAGAATTCAACATTTTGCTTGTGTAATCCTTCAACAATTGTTAACAGGTCAGATGTGTTACGCGCTAAACGACTTGTTTTATATATCATAACACAATCCAATTTACCTTCTTTAGCATCTTTTAACATGCGTTGTAACTCAGGGCGATTCATTGTTTTTCCTGAAACACCACGGTCAGCGTAAATATCAAAAACTTCATATCCGTGGAATTGGCAATATTCCTTTATTTGTGTAATTTGACCATTAATACTAAATTTATCAATGTCTTGAGAAATTGTTGAAACTCTAACATAACATCCTACAGATTTTCTTTTCATTTCTTTCATATTTTTCATCCTTTCATTAATTAAGCAATCGATGATTGCGTAGCTTGGTTTACAATGTTTAGCGGTTCATTTTTGAAATAGATTCCCACAAGGCTTTTATTTTTAGAAATATGAATTTCATCAATATATGGGTATAACATGTTTAACGTGAAGCGTTGTTGGATTACATTTTCAAATGCTCTTTGAATTTGTTGCTCATTTATTGATAGTGTTGGTTTTGATTGTTGAAGTAACGATTGAGATTGTTTTCTGAACATTTCTGCATCGATTTTGCCTCGGGCTAATTTTTCTATCAGCTGTTCGTGATTAAGTGTATTTTTAACTTCTATGTCTCTTTGTCCTTTGATGCGTTGTTGAATTGTATTATTGATTTTTGAATAGAGCTGTTGATTTTGAAAGAAATCCTGGCATGTAGATAAGACACTAGCTTCTAATGCTTGTGCGTTGATTCCTTTGAATTCACAGACAAAACGGGATGCATTCATATTTTGAGAACAGACATAGTAACGTAATGTATGGTTCTTTTTTCTAATTGTCATATTGGTAAGCGTCGATCCGCAATAAGGGCATTTTATTTTTTGTTTGAGTTGATTGTCTGAAGGTGTTCGTTTGATTTGTTTTTGTGACCGTAGAGCTTGCGCTTGTTCGTACATATTTGTAGAAACAATAGAGGGGAACATGTTGTCATATTGTCCGTATTGATTGATAACACGACCACAGTAATTGGGATTCATAATAATATTACGTACTTGATAA
>ERZ1023420.15-NODE-15-length-148658-cov-20.197970_pt1 | contig 148658 bp, 160 predicted proteins | sample MGYA00380512_ERZ1023420 | MGnify/ENA primary metagenome ERZ1023420 (study PRJEB33173, sample SAMEA4830390) | metagenome | study: EMG produced TPA metagenomics assembly of the PRJEB25223 data set... | reverse complement strand
TACGACCGATCGGTTAACAGCCGATAGCTCTACCACTGAGCTACTGTGGAATAATGGGTTGCTCTAATCAAGCACAAATATTATTATATCAACTCTCGTTAAATTTTCAAGTAGTAAACGTAAAAAAATATGCGGAATATTTACACTAAATTAATATAATATTCCACATATATCATTTTTACATGCTTACGTCGCCAAATTTACTACGATTTATTTTCAAATAATGAATATTTTGCTAATGCTTCATAAATATTTAATTGAGGTTTTGTATAATCAATAGGAGATTCTGGATCAAAGGTAGCAACTCTTGCTGCCCTATCCATCATATAGTAATAATAAATACCATTTAGGTATTGATGATGCATGCTATGTGCTGAAATGTTAGCTACAATTGTTTGATTATCTACAAATGTCACTTTACATTTCTTTTCTTTTAGTGGTTTGATTTGGTGAACATAATGAATATTAATCCAAGTATTTTCTTCTTTTCTATCAGAGTGCGTTGGGAAAAAATAAGTAGGAAAAAGTGGAGTAAATAAAATTGGGGGTTTACTGCTTATGCCAGTAATTCTCATCGTATCTTCTTTCTTAAAATGATAACTACTACCATAAAATCTACACGATCGATCAATAATCTTTGGAACACGTTCTTTTAGAACTTTGCTGTCATCCTTATACTTTAAAAGATAACTACCTTCATACTTACCAGTTGATAAACTGCATGGTTGTAAAACCATATCCCCTTTTTTAATGATATAGGGTTGAATCATATTTTTACCTCCTTATATATTATGGCGACAACCAAATAATATAATACAAGCATCTTAAAATCAACTTATATAATAATAATTTTTATAAATTTTCTACAATTAATTTTTAGTATCTATACTTTTGCATTAATTTATTTTTTGTAAAGTTGCATTTTACACTTATTTTTTCGGAAAAGTCTGAATATTCATTGATTTAAAAATTAAAACCTTGTATACTGTATATAAATATAGATAGAGGGGCTGTGTTGATTATGAAACATAATACACATGTAAAGTACAATACACTAGAATCATTTGTATCTACGATTAATGATTTAGGCATTGAATTGATCATAGATGAATCATTGCGCAACGTTCGTAAGCAAAAATTGGAACAACTCATTGATAATGCTTTAAAAAATAAAAACGAGAATGATTTCAAACGCTATACTGAAGAATACAAAAATTTGGAGGAATTTCTCGTTGGTTAATTTATTATTTTGTTACTTAAAATAAGGTCTATTCCCTACTTAAAATTAAGATAGAGAATAGACCTTTTTATATGTTATTTATTATGACATTAATCTGATTAATTCGTAGCGTTCAATATCACCAAAATAATGATAAATATCGTAATTTGAAAGTGCTTCTTCTATACTATCGAATTCATGCATTGTACCCTCTAGTGCATTTTCTAATTCAGTTATGTCGCCTTCACCGAAAAAGTCACCGAAAATTTTTGCATGCTCAATCCGACCTTTTTTTACATCTAATTTTATTTGAACGAAACCTTTTTCAAATTTTTCTTCTCTTTCAAAATTATATTTTGGATTCCTACCGTAATTCCATTCCCATGTACGGTATTTTTCATTACTTAGTTGTTCAATTTTTTTCCAATCGTCATCAGTTAATATATATTCTTCTACTTGCGTAGCTTCTCCAAAAATTGTTTTTAAAATTATTTCCTTAAATCGATCAATATCTAAAGGTTCATCTAAAAACTCAGAAATATTGGCTACTCTGCTTCTTACTGATTTGATACCTTTCGATTTAATCTTTGCTGGATTAACTTTCAATGCATTTTGGACTTCATTCAATTCACTATTTAGCATTAATGTGCCATGACTAAACATACGATCCTTTACTTTGACCATAGCATTACCTGATATTTTTGCACTACCTACTTGAATGTCATTTCTACCACTCATGTCAGCATCAACGCCTAATGATTGTAATGCCTCAACAATCGGCTCTGTGAATTTTTTGAAATTATGGAAACTGTTACCATCATCATCAGTTACAAAACTAAAGTTTAAATTGCCTGTGTCATGGTATACTGCTCCTCCACCAGATATACGTCTAACGACATCAATGCCGTGTTCGTCTATATATGGTTGATTCACTTCTTCAATTGTATTTTGATTTTTCCCAATAATAATCGAAGGTCTATTTACATAAAACAAAAAATAACTATCATCTTTTGGCATATTTTTTAAAACATATTCTTCCATTGCCAAATTTAATGTTGGATCTGTAATGTCGTTGTTACTAATAAACTTCATCTACTGCACTCCTTTTCCATAAATATATGCCCTTACCCTATTTATGCTATATTTTCACAAAAATTGCCAATCATTCACTTTGATATTTTGCTAAAAATTGAAAATTGTTTTACATCATGCAATTTAATGGTTTTTTGTTTATTTGTCTGCCGATTTTTTGTATAATACTATCTAGTTAGCATTTCTAGGGAGGACTAAAAATGACTGTTGCAGAAGTGGGAAATATCGTAGAATTTTATGACGGCTTAAAAGGTCGAGTTGAAAAAATTAATGACAACTCAGTAATTGTTGATTTAACAATTATGGAGAACTTCGAAGAACTAGACTTGCCAGAAAAAACTGTCATTAATCACAAACGATACACAATCGTCGAACAAGAAGGATAGTTAAAATGAATAGAATTTCTAAGGCACTAATTTGGTTTGTCGTAAGTTTCATAGTATTCCACATTATTCTTTTGGTAATGTGGGGCGAGAAACAAGAATATTGGTATCTTTATACGGGCATTATGCTAATTGCTGGTATCAGTTATATCTTTTATCAGAGAGATATTGAATCTAAACGTTTACTCACATCACTAGGTGTGGGCATTATTACTGGTATTGTATTGATTATTATTCAACTTATTATCGCAGCAATTGCTTCTGATATAAAATATGCTGAATTAATCAAAGAACTCACACGTACGGGTGTCTATTATAAATGGCAAATGTTAGTAACATTAGTCTTTGTTATACCTTGTCATGAGCTTTACATGAGAACTGTTTTACAAAAAGAATTAATCAAATTAAATATCCCAAGTTGGTTAAGTATTATAATTACAGCATTATGTTCTGCTTCATTATTTTACTATCTTGACAACTTATGGATTGTTTTCTTTGTATTTATTGTACAAATGGCACTTTCATTAAGTTATTTCTATACACGCAGAATAGCAACAACTGTTGTAGCTCAAATTGTAGCAGTTGTTATCTTATTAATATTCAACGTATAAACCTATACGATTATTAATAAACGTTGGGACTTCAATACCCTTCTCAAATGAAAAGGAGTCTGAGACATAAATAGTTGTCTCAGACTGTTTTTCATTTAGGCAGCAGATGACTGAATTGAAAATGTAAAGTCTCACTGATTTAAAGAACTACTTTTTCAATTTATGAAAATCAGTAGTTCTTATGCATAAGCCAAAGCTTATGTATTCTGCATAAAATTCTAGGAGACTTATGCATGTGCTTTAGCTCAGATAAACATTTCAATCCTAGTCATCCTTGCCTTGATTGCATAGGTGGGACTACGAAATCTCTATTAAAAAATTTGATTTCTGTCCCACTCCCCTTTCGTTATTAACATTTTGCACTTTTGGAGATTCATTCAAGCTATTGAAAGTTAGCGATACAAAACGATATTTATACAATGCGCCCGAGAGTCAGGATGTTACAACATCATATAATCTTTAATTTAATATTCTAAATAAAGATACTTTCGTATAATTTTGCAAAAAGTAAAGAAAACGTCAATTTCTATATTATCTCAATAGAAATTGACGTTTATTTTTAGTCAAAGTTACTTATATACTAGACGTGCTTATATTAAAACTTCAAATGTCTGTTTTTGTTTTATTTTATATTGGTCATCTTTCAAATTTCGTGAAATCAATTCAACCATCGTAATTTCACCTGTTTCATGAATAACTGCTTGCTCTAAATATTGTTTATAATTTCTGTAGCAATAATCTGTCATACTTACGCGATACATATGATCTAATGTTATATTATTTAATTGAACCCTTTCAAATGGCAATGCATTCATATCAATTGTATAGTCCACACCTTGCCAAAATGTACAGAGTGTTTCATCCACAATAGTTAAGCTTAACGAACCTCCACTAAATTCAATATGTGCATAACAATATTCTAAAATATCTTTTATTTGTTGACCTTTCAAAGTTAAATCAATTGGTACATCTGGATGAGGATATGCATTATATAATGCCTCATTAGTAATTTGTCCAGATAATCCAGTTTCGCCGCTTGTAGGCAAATGGACACAGGAAATATCATAATCAAATTTGCGACGTATACTATCATGTAATAGTTGGGTAAATGCATGAGGTTTGGTAATCACGTCATCTAACCCATCAATATGTGCATCTATATCTTTATTTGTTAAAATTTCTTTTCCCCAATGTTCAACTGTTTTTCGATCATAATAAGTTAAATCTAATAACGCTTCATCTTCTTTATATTCATTTAAATCAACGATTTTTGATTCTACATTTTCTAATTCGAATGAATTCGTTCGCTTTTTAAAATTGATTTTCACGTGAATTAACTGTTCTGCATTTTGGCCAGCTTGAACATATAAAGTTTTTTCATCTTTTCCAATAAATGTTTGATGCTGATGACCAGTAATAAGCAAATCGATGACACCTAAGGTTTGCATTAGTTTTTCTGCTTCATTCACATTTTGCTCACGTTCATTTGATGACTTATTAAGCTGATCTAATCCCCCATGATAAATGACAATTAGAAATTCTGGCATCTCTGTTTCGTGAATAAATCGAATCCATCGCTTAGAAGACAGCAAGGTTTTTTCAATTTGTACATCATTCTCCATTTCAAAATGCTCTCTCTCCATTAAACCGTCCGAAGTTAATCCAACGATTGCAATTTTAACACCTTCTATTTCTTTAATTGTATAAGGCGTTGAAAAATAAGGCTCACGTGTTTTCTTATATTCAATATTGGCAGAAAGCCATGGAAATCTCGATAATGAAACTGCTCTAGAAAAGAAGGATAATCCAAATTTGAATTCATTAGGACTAATGCCACTTGCATCATATTGCATGGCGTTCATTAATTTTATCATTGGATGGCGTTTATATGGCGCTACCACAGCGTAGTAAAACGCAGCCAGAGAACCCGCTAAACTCCCGCCACTATCTAGTAAAATGACATGTTCATTTTCTTCTCTTTTCGATTTAACATACGTACCAGCTCGATAGATATTAGAACCATTATCTCCATTTAGAAAATAACTATGCATATCTGAAGTAGCAATAACATCAATTGCAATCTTTTCACTTTTTTTCATATGCCTCTCTCCTCGTTAATCACAGTTTAACATGTTTTTAAATTACGTCGATACTAATATCTTATCTTCATTATTTATAACTATATTAAAAATAGATAATTAAAAAACACTTAATTGAATTTGTCGTTCAACTAAGTGTTTTTTTAGGATTCTATGCTCATCACATTATCCAATTTGCACACGTTCTTTTGGATAATGGAATTTATCTGGTTCTCTACGTCCACCAATCATTATAATAAAGCTAATTAAACCTACACGTCCGATAAACATTAATATCATAAGTGTAACTTTCGACATATCATTAAAATCGCCAGTGACACCTAATGATAACCCACACGTTCCGAACGCAGACATCACCTCAAAAAAGCCTTGAAGAAATGAAATTTTACCATTCTCAACAACTAATATAAAAATCGTCGCTGCAAAAGTTAAAATACCTGCCATTGTGAACACTGCAAATGATCGTTGAACATCTGTTGTATGTATCTCACGATTAAATGCTTTAATTGACAATTTCTCGCTATTATTATTAAAGTTCAATAAAAATAAGATTAAAATTGCAAATGTTGTTGTTCTAATACCACCACCGACCGAGCTTGGTGATGACCCAATAAACATCAAGATGCTCATAATCACGTTCGTACCTTCACCAAAATGACTTACATCAATTGTCTGTAATCCAGCACTTCTCGTCGTTGCAGATTGGAACAAAGCATAGAATAACGATTTGTGCCAAGACATATTTTGGAATGCATGGTTATATTCAAATAGTAAAATGATAATGACACCAAATACAAATAGTACTAAATACGTTACTGTTGTTATTTTAGCAAATAATGAAAATCTAAAATTAGGGATTCTATTTTTAATATATGCCTTCACTTCAATTAACACAGGAAAGCCAATCGAACCTAATATAATTAAAAACATTACAATGGTTTGCACAAAATAATCATTAGCATATGGAATCAAGGATTGACCGGTAATATCTAAACCACCATTCGTCGTTGCCGATACTGCAACAAATAACCCTTGCATGATAGCATACTGCAAATCAGGGTTATCTCGATAAAAATAGAACGTTAATAATGCTGCACCAACCACTTCGATTATTAAAATGGTACGCACGATATCGAGAATTAATTTAACTGTACCACTCATTGTATCTTTATTATTATCCAACATAATTAACTGTCTTTCACGCATACCAATATGTTTACCAAGTACTACCCACAACATTGTTCCAATTGCCATTACACCAATACCGCCAATGTTTAGGATGATCATGATGATAATTTGTCCAAACGTCGTATATGTTTCTACAATATTAACTGGTGATAACCCTGTAACACTCACACCTGAAACAGCAACAAACAATGAATCGATTGGGTCTACAGAGACACCTGCTTTATGAACATAAGGTAAGTTCAACAGTAAGAATGCCACGATAATCGCGACTATATAATACATCACAATACCTTGTTGAGGACTTGATTTTTTAAATAATTGATTGAAAATGGACAACGCGTACTCACCTCAACGCTACTTCAATTTAATCTTGATATCTTGCTCTTTACCATCTCTATATATTTTTGCTGGCAATGTATCTAAATCATCTTTATGACTAAAAATAATCTGTCTATATCTTAGATTATCTTCAACTTCTTTACCATCTAATTCTACTATTACATCATTTTTTTGCAACCCAGATTTTTCACCTAAACTATTGTCTTTTACATCTCCAATGACAACACCTTTATTAACCTCTTCAGGTAAGTTAAGGGATTGATGCGTAGCTTCATCCATATCTTTAACATTCGCGATTTTTATGCCAGTATTAGGATATTTAACTTCACCTTTTGCTTCAAGTTGTTTGGCAATAGATTCAGCGTCATTGACTGGGATTGCAAATGCAATTCCTTCAACATGATCCATATCAATTTTTAAAGAAGCTATACCAATCAATTTACCATTTTTATCAATAACACCACCACCTGAATTACCAGGATTAACAGGTGCATCCATTTGAAAAGCGCTCATGAGCACATCATATTGATTATCTTTATCGATATCAACTGGCACATGACGATTTAAACCAGACACAATACCTTCTGAAACACTACCTTTAAAGTCAACACCTAGTGGGTTCCCTACGACAATAATAGGCTCACCGAGGACTAATGTACTGGAATCACCCATTTTAATTGATTTAACATCACTACCTGATTTTATTTTGGTTTTAACTACTGCAATATCAGAAAATTTGTCCGTTCCAATGACCTTACCAATAGATGTATCATTATTACCGTATGTAATTTTTTGTTCCTTTTTATCACCTACAACATGTGCATTCGTCATGATAAAAATAGAGTCGCCCACTTTTTTGTAGACGACACCTGATCCTAATTCATTTTCTTTTCCTGCTTCTTGTGTCTCTTTCTCCGCAGATGAACTATTATTACTTGTATCATTTTCGACTGTTACGATGGAATGAATGGCACTATTCGCACTTTTCATTGTATCTGTATATGTTTTTTCTTTATTAGCATTATCGTTGCTTTGGAATATATTATCCTTCGTGTTTCCATTATGATCTACATTATTAAAGATGGCATTAATTAAGACAATTAACAAAATAACTGCCAATACAATTAGTACTTTCGCCCAGTGTTCTTTGAAGAAATACTTAACTTTATCTATTAAAGTTGGTTGGTCACTATGTCTGTGTTGGTCAGATTTATCATCTGTCTGTCCAGACTTATGATTTCTGGCAATATTGTTATGAACCTTATCTGAGTTATCTTCTTCAATATACTGATTAACCCTTGACTGTTGCGCTTCTTCAGAATAAAAATGATCATCATGTAAACGGTCTTTGTTAGTAGACGCATTTACATCTATATCTGAATCATTTGATGTTTCGTTGGTTTTTAAATAACCATTTGTTTCATTTGTCGTTGATGCCACTTCAACATCATCTTTGGCTATATCCGATGTAGGCGAAACTTCTTCTGGTTGTTGCTTAGATACATGATTCAGAGCGTTATCTTCAGATGGTTCAAATTCACTTTCTGAATTACTGCTATTTCGTTTCGCAGCCATTGCTTGTTGCTGCTGAATTTCTTCTTGTGTTAGTTTTTCTATGCGTGCTTTTCTTAAATTTTCTTTAACACGTTCTTCGTTATTCTTTGCTAATTTTTCCGCTTTTTCAGCCCGTTGTTTTCTAGCTTTACGTTCCATTTGGACACGTTGTTCCCGTTCTTCATTGTGAAAATATTCTCGTCTTTTACGACCATATTTCTCTCTTGGTATCACATGTTTTTTATCATTCGCCACAAAAACGCCCCCTAAACTACATCTTTTCTATACTATCCATTATGACATATCATTAAGGATTTTTCCGATTTATTTTACTAGTACACACAAATATTTATACTGAATTCTATTTTGATTGAGTGTGTAAATGCATTGCAGAAATCGCCAAATTTACTATTTAGCTATTATATTTTCAAATATTTTATCATTTATACCTTAGCTTTGATTATAAGCACTTTTTATACAAATTTCTAACTTTATCTCATTTTCTCTTTAAATAATTTAAGCAGATATTTTTAAATTTACTTAAACAATCATTATTTAAAATAGACTATTTTCTGCAAACAAAAAACTGAAAAGCACAATGGCTTTCCAGTCTAATAATAAATGATTATTTTTTCTCTTCTTTTTTATTTTGACGAACTGACGTCAACCAACCAATTAGAACTAATAATATCATAACTGTCCAGAAGATAGATTGCCATAAAATACTGTGTGGGAAGTGTTCAGGTAAAATTAAAATGTCTGGGTGCGCTAACACCATAACAACAAGTTTAATACCAACCCAACCAACAATGGCAAATGCCGCGCCTTCTAAACCTGGATATTTGTTTAATAAGTTGACAAACCATGTTGCTGCAAAACGCATAATGATAACACCTATCATACCACCTAAGAACATCACAGCAAATTGACCTAAGTCCATACCACCAAAGTGTATACCAACCGTTGGTAACGTAACTGCTATTGCAAGTGCTGCAAGCATTGAGTCTATTGCAAAAGCAATATCTGCAAATTCAACTTTCAATACTGTACCCCAGAATGATTTAGCACTGGCATGAATTTCTTCTCCATCATCATCAAAATGATGATCGTCGGTACCATCATGCTCTTGCTGATCTTTCTCTTTAAAGAAGGTTATCAAGTTCCGTATTGACATATAAAGTAGATATATCGCACCTAGTGCTTGTATCCACCAGAAATGCGCTATGATACTGATTAAGAATAAAGAAATAAAACGAAATACAAATGCACCAAGCAAACCATAAAACAGTGCTTTTTTACGTTGCTCTGGTGGTAAATGTTTCACCATAACAGCCATTACAACTGCATTATCTGCAGCGAGTAAACCTTCTAAAAATACGAGCACTAATAGTACCCATAGATAAGGTAAGATCAAACTTGGATCCATATAGGACAACTCCTTTAATTTTTTAAGCATAAAAATAGAGACCTAAGCTAAGCTAGTGTTTACGTAACTTGCACTTGTCTTCATCATCTATAATGATGTTAAGAACCAACTGGCAATCCATATTCACTATTAGCAAAGGTCTCACTCGACAGTTTTATTCTGCCCACTTTACCGGAAGTTTGATACTTCGTAATGACGATAAAATGACTAAGTTAAAAGATAAACAAGTTGCATTACTTTCCATATATAAACGATTGTATGCGAAACTCATATATTTTCAACTAAAGTTAAGTTACTCCCCTCTGACAACTGAGTCATAGGTATTCTATTAATATAGTTATTATACACAAAAATAAAATTTATAACAATCCATATAATTTAATTTCTGGGAACTTTTCTTCAAACCATCTTGTAGCAAATTCATTTTCAAACAAGAATACATAGTTATCGTATATATCTTTTACTAAGATTGAACGTGATGTACTCATTTTATCTTTTATGTCTTCTTCGTTTTCAATCCAACGTGCAATTTTCTGACCAACCGGTTCCATCACTACGTCAACATTATATTCATTTTTCAAACGATGTTCGAATACTTCAAATTGTAATTGTCCAACTGCACCAATAATAATTTGATTTGTATGCAATGCTTTATAATATTGAATAGCACCTTCTTGAACAAGCTGTTCAATACCTTTATGAAAATGTTTTTGCTTCATAACATTTTTTGCAGAAACTTTCATAAACAATTCCGGTGTAAATTGCGGTAGTTCTTGGAAACTGAATTTCTGATTACCACCTACGAGCGTGTCACCAATTTGGTAATTTCCTGTGTCATAAAGTCCAATAATATCGCCTGCAACAGCATGATTAACGGTTTCTTTATCATCTGCCATAAACGAAGTTGAACGTGTTATCTTTTGTTTTTTATGTGTACGTTGAAGGGTTACATCCATACCACGTTCAAAAGCACCACTTACAACTCGCATAAATGCAATTCTATCTCTATGTTTAGGATCCATATTAGCTTGAATTTTAAATATAAATCCTGAAAAATCAAGATCAAATGGACTAACTTCTATATCTTCATTAGTTTGACGAGCATTCGGCATTGGCGCATGATCAACATAAGCATTCAAGAAATTTTGAACACCAAAATTCGCTAGTGCAGATCCGAAAAATACAGGTGTCAAATCACCGCTTAATAATGCTTCATTATCAAACGTTTCGCCCGCTTCTTCGACAAGCATTAACTCTTCGATTGCTTGAGTAAATGCACTATCGTTTTTCATTGCATGGTCTTCTTCCAATTCATAATCATCATTTAAATGCAGTACATTTTCTTCATCTCTAAAAGGCTCTATTGTGTGAGATTCACGATCGATAATACCAAAGAAATTTTGCCCCATACCTACTGGCCAATTCATTGGGTATGTTTCGATTTCTAATGTAGATTCTATTTCATCTAATAATTCAAAAGGTTCTTTACCGACTCTATCTAATTTGTTAATAAATGTGAAAATAGGTATACCTCTCATTTTACATACTTTGAATAGTTTCAATGTTTGAGGTTCGATACCTTTAGCACAGTCAATCACCATTACAGCACTATCAACTGCCATCAGTGTTCTATATGTGTCCTCTGAGAAGTCTTCATGTCCTGGCGTATCTAAAATGTTGATTTTATAGTGGTCATAATCAAATTGCATCACTGAACTTGTAACAGAAATCCCTCTCTCCTGCTCAACTTTCATCCAGTCACTCGTCGCAAATTTGCCACTTTTTTTACCTTTAACCGTACCTGCTTCTCTTATCGCACCACCGAATAGTAATAACTTTTCTGTTAATGTAGTCTTACCAGCATCTGGGTGAGATATAATCGCAAAGGTTTTTCTTGATTCTACTTCTTCCTTTATACTCATTTATACTCTCCTTTAACTTTCAAATATCCATTTAACGATGTCATCAGCAATTTGTGAAGCTGTTGACTCATCAAGTAACGTAAACAAGTGTATCACAAGTTCCTCGTTCATATCATCTTCATTTAAAGATGAATCGATTTCTAATGACCAATGCATATCAGGAATTGCGATTAACATACATTGATTCACTTTGTTTTCATAAATATACACATGACCAGTTATTTCATTAAAATGTAAATTTTTAATCTTCAAGTGGACCACCACCGAATTTATCATAAGCCGCTTCAAGACCAATTAAATCATCGCGATGTGGCACTTTGACATGTCCAGGCATAATTTGATAAGGCTCACGCCCTTTAGAAGCTAATACGACAGTATCTCCTGGTTCCGCTATATTGATTGCATGACGAATACCTTCAGCTCTGTCTTCAAATTCAATATAATTATCATGTGTAGCACCTTTTGCTAATTCTTGAGTTAGTGTCTTAGGGTCATCATTAGCTGGATTATCAGGTGTAAAAATAACATAGTCTGCACGACAAGCGACCCGGCCCATTTCTGGCGTCTTCGTTAAATCTCGTTCTCCAGCCATACCACATAAGAATATCAATTTTTGTTTAGCAAATGGTTTAACCGCATCTATCAGTTTATCCATACCATCAGCCGTGTGTGCATAATCTATAATCAAATCTATAGGTAATGACGGATCAAGTACTTCCAATCGTCCTTCAACTGGTTCTAGATTTTCTACCGCATCAACGATATCATTTAACGCAATACCTTTACTCCACACAGCAATCATTGCTGCCATAATATTAGAGACATTGAATAAACCAACGTAAGGTGATTTCACTTGAAACTCACCTTCAGGGGTTTTAAAGGTAAACTGCACACCTTGTAACGATTCATTGATATGATGTGCTGTAAATTGTGCATCATTTGTCACTCCATATGTAAATACTTCAAATGGTGTAACAGAGGCAAGATATTCTGAAAAAGCGTCATCCTTATTCAATACTACAAACTTTTCTTGTGATAAGTCTTCTCCTAATTGACTAAATAATAATGATTTGGCATGTCCATAGGCTTCCATAGTACCATGAAAGTCCAAATGATCTTGTGTTAAGTTTGAAAAGATTGCTACGTCAAAATCAACGCCTCGTAATCTACCTAATGATAATCCATGACTTGACACTTCCAAAGTCATAGCTTCTGCATTTTTTTCTACTGCTTCATTTATTTTTTTAGTCAATGAGACTGTTTCAGGCGTCGTATTAGCACCTTTTGATTTATCCTCATTAATTTGAAAGCCGTTCGTACCTAAATAAGCACTTCCTTTACCTAACTTTCTATATATGTGGTGTATCATTGTTGCAATTGACGTTTTACCATTTGTTCCAGTTACACCATAAGTTATCAATTGTTTACTAGGGTAATTGTACAATGTATTTGCCAATAAACTAGCCACACGCAAAGTATCAGGTACGATAACTTGAGTTACATCGCCTGTTATTTCTTGCTGATGGCTAACGATAATCACTTGGCATCCTTGATTAACGACATCTTGGCAGAATTTATGACTATCCACTGTATAACCTTTTGAGGCAACAAACACACTGCCATGTTGTGCCGTACGTGAATCGGTCGTTATATCTGTTATATTTTTTTCTAGTGTGCCGATAACTTGTTTCACTCTTATTTTTTCAAACAACACATTTGCATCCAACATTTATCGCTCCTTTATTTCCAATAGTTCTATTATACACATTTTCAACTTATTTTATAGAATCTAAAGATGAGATGCTAATAATTTCTTCCTATTGTATATAGCTATTTTATACATTTAAAATCTGTTAAATATTAACCCCATGTTATATAATTGTTAATATTTTCTATATATTTGCTTAAATTACCATTTTGCAAGCTTACTTCTAGATTAATAGTGGTATGGTATAGATATACAACAATCTTATTTTAATATGTATTAATTTCCAATACAGTATGTAGCATTTCTTATCTGATTGTAAAATGATATAATCATTATTAATTGTGTTTTTTCTTTCACACGTTAAAAAAATACGTTAAACTTAACATGAGCTAAATATAATCTATTGGAGGGTGGCTTTTAATGGTTACTCAAAATAAAAAAATACTGATAATTACTGGATCTTTTGGTAATGGGCATTTACAAGTTACTCAGAGTGTAGTGAACCAATTCAAAGAAATGAATCTAGACAATTTAACAGTTATCGAACACGATTTATTTTTAGAAGCACACCCTATCCTCACTTCTATTTGTAAAAAATGGTACATTAACAGCTTTAAATACTTTAGAAATATGTATAAAGCTTTTTATTATAGCCAACCAGATCAATTAGATAAATGTTTCTATAAATATTACGGATTAAATAAATTAATGAATTTACTTTTGAAAGAAAAGCCAGACCTTATCTTACTCACATTTCCTACACCAGTCATGTCTGTATTAACTGAGCAATTTGATATGAATATACCAATCGCTACTGTCATGACTGACTATCGTATGCAAAAGAATTGGATTACACCTTTCTCTCAACGATACTATCTTGCTACAGAGGAACTGAAAGATGAGTTTGCAAGTATTGGCATTCCTAAAGATAAATTGAAGGTTACAGGTATTCCTATATCTGATAAATTCGAAACAGACATTGATAAAACGGCATGGCTAAGTCAAAATCACTTAGACCCTGACAAACCGACAATTCTAATGTCTGCGGGTGCTTTTGGTGTTTCTAAAGGTTTTGGTCAAATGATTCAAGAAATTTTAAATCGCAGTCCGCATGCACAAGTTGTCATGATATGTGGTAAAAATAAAGATTTAAAACGTTCATTAACATCGCAATTTAAAGATTATAACAACGTCTTGATTTTAGGTTATACCAAACATATGAATGAATGGATGGCTTCGAGTCAATTGATGATTACTAAACCAGGTGGCATCACGATCTCAGAAGCATTAACGCGTCAAATCCCTATGATTTTCTTAGATCCTGCGCCAGGTCAAGAACTTGAGAACGCAGTTTACTTTGAAGAAAAAGGCTACGGTCGTATTGCCAATACACCTGAAGCTGCTATTGAGCAAGTCGCTGCTCTAACGAATGCACCGACCAAATTAGCTTCGATGTCAGAATCTATGGACGCGTCAAGAATTCCATATTCAACTTATAAATTATGTAAAGATTTATTAAACTTACTTAATCATTCATCTCATTATGAAGAAGTATATGGAAAGGTTCCTTTATATGCAAAGCTCTTCGTTAAATAATTACAACTCAAATAAAAATTTCATAATCATGCTCATCATCTTATTCTTAATGGAATTCGCTCGCGGAATGTACATACTCAGTTATTTAGCGCTACTTCCAACAGCAACATCTATCGCGGTAGGTATTACATCTATCGCTATTTCTATACATTTTATTGCTGATGCAACTACCAATTTTGTGATTGGCTTTTTACTTAAGCGTTTAGGTACTAAATTAGTGCTAACACTAGGTTTCTTACTTGCCTTTGCAAGTTTATTTTTAGTCATTTGGTTCCCTACATCGCCCTTTGTTTTAATAGCCAGTGCCATTTTACTTGGTATCGCTGTGAGTCCAATTTGGGTGATTATGTTAGCAAGTGTAGATGAGAATAATCGTGGTAAGCAAATGGGATATGTATATTTCTCTTGGCTGTTAGGCCTGCTAGTCGGTATGGTTGGTATGAATATCATTTTTAAATTCCATCCAACTCAATTTGCATTTTTAATGTCACTCGTTGTATTAATCGCTTGGATATTATACTACTTCGTGAAAATAAGATTGACGAATTACAATACACGCCCAGTCAAACAACAATTAGGGCAAATTGTCGATGTGACTAAACGTCACATGATATTATTCCCTGGTATATTATTACAAGGTGCTTCAATCACTGCATTGGTACCCATATTACCTACATACGCTACTAAAGTTGTTGGTGTCTCCACATTAGAATATACTATGGCAATTGTGTTCGGCGGTATCGGTTGTGCTATTTCAATGCTCTTCTTATCTAAAATAATAGATAAACATGGCACCTTATTTATGTACTGGGTTATTTTTGGTGGCTTTGTCTTATACACGCTGATGATATTTGCACTTTCACTTATTACAAATATTACAATCGTTTGGGTGCTAGCAGTATTTATAGGTCTTATGTACGGTATTTTACTGCCAGCGTGGAATACGTTTATGGCAAGTCATATCCATTCAGATGAACAAGAAGAAACTTGGGGGGTATTCAATAGTGTACAAGGTTTCGGTTCAATGATCGGTCCCCTTGTAGGTGGACTCATTACTGAATTCACCAAATCAGTTAACAATACTTTTTATTTCTCAGCACTTGTATTCTTATTCTTAGCCATCTTTTATGGTATTTATTTTGTAAAAGTGAACAATAAAACTAAAACTTCTTAACTAAATAATATAAAAAAGCGCCACTCGCATATTAGAAAATTTATTTCTAGTATTGCGAGTGGCGCTTTTATTCATTCCAAGTTTTTATCGTATGTTATGACTCATATTTTATAGTTTAATCTTAAGCTAAGTTATAGTTCTCAAGTACTTTCCATTTTTCTTCTTTTTCATCATAATAAACAAGTGAAAGCTGCTCAATTGTTTCTTTGTAATCAATTCCCGCTAACTTTAATTGACCATAAATATCTTCAAATTCTTGACTAGTCAAGCCTTGAGCAATAGTAAAGTGAGGCACGAATGTATGATCTGCTACACCATAAAAATCACCATTGTTAAATTGATTAAATAGTCTTTCTAAAGTTTCAGTTTTTTCAACTTTAAAATAAATAACATTAGTGATTGGCGCAAAATTTGATGCTTTTGTCGCATGTATATCAATCGTTGGAATGCCTTCGATTTTAGATTTAATTGTCTCTTTAACAGATTCTAAATCACCATCGTTTATTTTAAATTGCCCCTTAATCGTAATGTGCGGCATAATTGTCGCATAATGTGCATCATAACGCTTACGATATGCGTTCACTTCATCTTGAAATGCTTTTGACGGAATTAATGCTAATCCTAAAATCATTTAAATTCCTCCTTTGTTTAACATATTTTCATTATAGCAAATTTCTGAAAAATTCGTTACTCTAAAGTCATCTTAGTTCAGATTATTAAAAAGAAATATTATCTGATAAAAAATATTTTAACAGATCTCCTAATAATGGTTTCCATGACTTCCACATATGGCCACCTTTAAATTCTAAATAATGGTATGTGAAATCATTTTTTTCAATGACTTGATTTAGTTTTCGATTAGGTGTTAAAAAGTCTGCAGATTTGCCTGTTGTTGGCAATTTAAAGTCTTCTTCCTCTAATCCTACAGCATGCCAAATGGATAATTGTTCTTTAAACTGACAACGTTCAATTAACATTTCAATCGCTTCATCATGTTGTGGACTTAATAAACCAACTTGACTGAAGATACGCGGATAAGATAACGCCGTAATTAACGCAGCACTACCCCCTAAACTATCACCTAATAAAATGCGTGCGTTACCTACTTTAAATGTAGGAAATGTTTGATCAATATATGGCAATATTTCATTGGCCATTGCTTTTACAGTTAAATGTGTACGTGCACCCTGTGGATGAAATTCTGCGCGCCGTTTATCAACATCTTCATAGTGAAATCCAACAAATATAGCTCTTTCTACCTCATTGGCCTCTCGTAACTGCTCATAAGTTCGATGAATTCTACCAAAACTGAAAAAATCAGCACCATCAAAACAAAATACGATTTTATATTTAAATAATTCGGTAAAATCTTTTGGTAAATAAATAGATAGTGTGACATCTCTATCTAATATTTTACTAGGAAAATTAATTTTAGTGATACATCCTGGTTTAAAATCATACATAAATAATGCGCCCCCTCGTAGTCTTAATGACATTGTACCAAGAGACGCATTATTTTAAAATGTTGAAATCTTATTATTTATGGTGTAAATACCTCTATGACTCATCTGTTTTTTGTTTGGCCAAACGTTGTGGATAGTCTTTTAGCCAAAAGACGGCATTTGGTACTTTTTTGGGGTCTGGTTTGTAAATTGCTTTTTTACCAGAACCTAGTTGTTTTTTCTGTAATTCATAATCTTTCAATGCTTGAATAGCTGGTTTGTGCAATATCCAAATAGCTATGATATTCAACCAAGCCATCATACCAACTCCCAAATCACCCATCATCCAAGCGATATCCGCCGTCTTCACTGCACCATATACTGTGGCAACAATTAATACGACTCTCGTGACATTAATCCAGAAGAATGTTGTCCTTCCTGTTCCCTTCCGAGTCAAATAAGTAATATTGGTTTCTGCAATATAGTAATACGCTAATATCGTTGTAAATGCAAAGAAGAATAACGCAAATGCAATAAAGTATGAGCCAATGCCTGAAAATGCAGGATCAAAATGATAACTACCACCTTGAAAGGCCTTATCAATACCAGCTTGTGCATACATCGCTGTACCCGAATAATCTTTATCACCATTTGACATTTCTACAAAAATGCCATTATCTTTAATCATACTCGGTTTACCACTTGAGGTTGTCCCTCCATCTGTCACATTATATGTACCTGAAAGTAATATAATTAAAGCCGTTGCCGAACATACAAACAATGTATCTACATAGACAGAAAACGCTTGAACTAACCCTTGCTTAGCTGGGTGTGACACCTCTGCTGCTGAAGCTGCATGTGGTCCAGTTCCTTGTCCAGCCTCATTAGAATACAATCCACGTTTAACACCGATTTCAATCATGGCACCTAAGATACCACCAAAAGCCGCTTGCATACCAAAAGCAGATTTGAAAATAAGTGCAATCAATCCTGGAACTTGTTCAATATTCAAGAATATAATGATAACAGCCATTATAATATATGCAATTGCCATAAATGGAACAATAGCGGTTGCTGCATTCGCTATCCATTTAATACCTCCAAAAATAATTAAGGCTAAAAGCACCGCTAAAAATATTGCAATAATCCATGGTTCCAATCTAAATGCATTTTTCATAGAGCTGGCAATCGCATTAGACTGAACACCTGGTAATAGGAGTCCTACAGAAATGACTGTGACAATAGCAAAAATTAAGCCATAGACTTTTCCTAATTTGCCCTTAATCCCATATTCAATATAGAATGCTGGTCCACCACGGTATTGTCCCTTTTCTTCTCGCTTATATATTTGACCTAGTGTTGATTCTATAAATGCACTACTTGCCCCTAAGAAAGCCGTTGCCCACATCCAAAATACAGCACCTGGTCCACCAATAAAGATTGCAGTTGATACACCCACTATGTTACCAGTACCGACACGGCCAGCGAGTGACAGTGCAATGGCTTGGAAACTCGATATCCCCGTAGGTGATTTTTCCCCTTGAAACATTAATCTGATCATTTCTTTAAAATGCCTAACTTGGAAAAAGCGCATCATTAATGAAAAAAGTACACCTGTAATCAGTAACCCATAAACTAACGGTTTGCTCCAAACAATATCATAAAACCAAGTAAGTAACCCCTCTAACATAATGTATCCCCCTTGTAGTACCATTATGTAAAATGATATATTTTTCATCATTATACACTTATAAAATATTCCGTGCAACGTATTTCATAAGTAATCATTTTCACAATTTATATATTTCAAGTTATAATTAATATAAAATATTTACAATTACTTTATATCAAAGGAAAATAATTTCACACTATTTAATATGACGTCACGCGTATATCGTTTTTAGATTTCTTTATTTATCACAATATACTCTATTGGCTTCAATAATTTTAATTTCATCTTTTGTTATGTCTTCATTTAAGATATACTGAATTGTACTTAAATAATGAATTTTAGGAGGAACCGTTCTATGCTAAATAAGGTTTGGTTTAGAACAGGTATTGCACTATTAATCCTGTTTTTACTAATCAAATTAGTAATGGAAGTCCATAGTGTGTTCACGCCATTTATTATTATTTTACAATCGGTGTTGTTACCACTCTTATTAAGTAGCTTCTTATTCTATATTTGCTTACCTTTTCAAAAAATACTTGAAAAAAATAAAATCCCTCGTTGGGGAAGTATCACTTTAATTTTCATTGGCTTAATTATCATCATTGGTGTTGTCATTGGTTATATAGGACCACTGATTGCCGAGCAAATTGAAAATTTAATTAATCAAATTCCAGCATTACAGCACGAAGTTCAACACATCATTAACTTTTCATTAGACCAAATGGAAAGACTACCTAATGATGTCACAGATAGAATTAATAAAATGGTTCAATCTATGAGTGATAGTACTGCAAATGTTTTATCTAACTCATTAAGTTACTTGACTTCATTTATTTCAACTTTATTCTTACTCATCATGGTGCCATTCTTCTTGATCTATATGTTAAAAGATCACGAACGTTTTATTCCATTTATCGCTAAATTATTTAAAGGCGAAAGAAAAGTATTTATTGTTGATTTATTAAAAGACTTAAATGACACTTTAAAATCTTATATTCAAGGTCAAGTGACAGTAAGTATTATCTTAGGTATCATTTTATATATAGGCTATTCTATTGTAGGTTTAAATTACACATTATTACTTGTTATATTTGCATGTGTTGCCAATATGATACCGTTCTTAGGTCCTTGGATGGCATTTGCACCAGCAGGTATTATTGGTATTATTCAAAGTCCTACAATTTTCATTTGGGTATGTATCATTACACTAATCGCTCAACAATTAGAAGGTAATGTCATCACACCAAACGTTATGGGTAAATCATTAAATATTCACCCACTAACGATTATTGTTGTTATTCTTGCTGCTGGTAATTTAGGTGGTTTCGTACTCATCCTAGTAGCCGTTCCATTATATGCAGTCATTAAAACAATTGTTCGAAATGTATTCCATTATCGAGAAAAGATTATGGAAAAAGCGAATAGTGATGTAAAAGAATAATCATCAAAAAATAAGTGGGAAGATGAACTCATGGTTATATAAAATGCGCTCATCTTCCTTTTTTGAAAATAAAGTTTGAGACCGAGACAATAATCTATGTCTCGGTCTCATTTATATAAAAATACGCATGACCATCGTTGAATTGTAACGATGGTCATGCGTATTTTGTGTTTCTTTATTTAACGATATGGTAACCACTATCTACATGGATATTTTCACCCGTTACACCACTTGAAAAATCACTTAACAAGTATGCCGCTGTCTTACCTACTTCTTCTTGATCAATGTTACGTTTTAGAGGCGCACGTTCTGCAATCTCTTTTAAGATAGTGTTAAAGCCGCCAACACCTTTCGCACTTAATGTACGGATAGGACCAGCTGATATCGCATTAACACGAATGTTATCTTCACCTAAGTCTAAAGCTAAATAACGTACATTTGCTTCTAAACTTGCTTTAGCAACACCCATCACATTGTAGTTTTGTACTGCAAATTCTCCGCCTAGATATGTTGTAGCTACAATGCTACCACCTTCAGGCATTAATTTTTTTGCTTCACGCGCTACAAGTGTTAATGAATAAGAACTAATATCTTGCGCTAATAAGAAACCATCACGTGATGTATCACTAAAGCGACCACGTAAATCTTCCATATTTGCAAAAGCAATTGAGTGGTATACGCCATCAATATGTCCGATATCTTCACCAATTTTAGCAAAACCATTAATGACATCTTCATCTTGTTGAACATCAATTTGATACATATGATGTTCTGATTGGTTTAATTGTTCAACTAATTTTTCTAATTCATTTTTACTGCGATCCTTACGGTATGTAAATACTAATTTTGCACCAAGTTGGTCCAATACTTTAGCTACACCAAAACCGATACTACGTTTGTTCGCAATACCCATAATGACGAATGTTTTATTCTCTAAATTTAACATGAATATAACTCCTTTATTTAAATTTCCATTTTTAATTGGTTCGAGTAGTTATGAAGCTACGAACGATCACTTTGCTCTATGCCAATATAAGCATTCCCTATTTTAACATTGGTTTGATTGAATAAACAATTTATTTTACTATACTCATAAATTTAATACGTTTTCACTTCCAAATTTGTCAGTATAACGCGCTTTCGTACAAAAAAAACATAAAAATAAAGCAAACGACATTGCATACCATGCAATGTCCTTCGCTCTATTTTTCACTAACTTAATAATAGAATTCTAATTCGCGTTTTAATTCGTCTACATATTCTTTTGAACCAGTAACGATTACTCTATCTCTGTAACGTAATTGTGTATCACCATGTGGCACGATAGATTCATTATTTCTAATAATTCGTACAAAGATAATATCTCCACCAAATGGGAAATTACGTAATTGGATTTGATCATATTGATGATTTAACATCGCAATTTCATATAATGATGTTTCAACATTACTTAAAAGATTAAGCATATTTGGTGTTTCAATGAGACCTTTTAACAAAATTTTGTTACTCATATAACTACTGAAGATTTCAATACCCGCTTTTTGTAACGTTTCATCTGACGAACTAGACTCCAATCGACAGATAACACGTTTCACACCATGCGCCTTAGCCATCAATGCTACTTTACGGTTAATTTCATCATCATTTGTAGAACATACTACGATATTTCTTTCGAATAGTCCTAGACGTTCTAACAACTCTTCTTCGTAATCCGAAATTTCAATCATTGAAATGGCATCAGACAATTTACGTTTATCACTTAAATCATTTCTATAATAAAGCGATACTTGATAAAGTTGTGATGATAAATTTTGGGCAATTGGAATCGTTAATTGATTTTTCCCAATCAAACTAACTTCAATTTGTCTAGTGGCCTCATCAGGCATAGGAAACATTTTTTTAAATACAATAGGTACAAATACACATGTAATCACTGCACTTAATATCAAAATACCTGAAATTTCTGGTGAAATTGTACCTAATTGTTCTGCTATTTTTGCAGAAGCAATAACTAACGATAAAGTTGATGTTAGTAAAAATGCGGAAGAAATCGTTGTTTTCATATCAAACCATTTTCGTATGTAAAACAATGGAATTAATTTAGAAATTAAAAATGCTAAAATTAAAAATGGAATAATTAATAATAATGCTGGTTCTTTAATGAGTTGTGGAATATTCAAATCTACGCCGACCATTATGAAAAAGATTGGAATAAAAAAGCCATAGCCAAAAGAGTCTAGCTTTTCAACCATATCTTCATCTGGACCAAGTAATGAGACAACCACACCTGCTAAAAATGCACCTAAAATATTTTCTGCCCCTACCCCTTCAGCTAAAGCAACTAACAAAATAATCAGGGCAAATACTGCACGTATACCGATTTGAGTCGTACCATCCATTAATTTCTGTAAAAATTGTGCTTTTTTGAAAATGCCGCCTAACAAATAAAAAATAATGGTAAAGACGACTAAACTACCAATTAGCCATAACGATGTATTACCCGAAGCATGTAATGTACCATAAGCTGTTAATAGAATCATTGTAACTAAGTCTGCAAGTACAGCTACTAATAAGATAAACTGACCTATCGTCGTACGCATAATATTCATTTCTTTAAGTGTCGGCACGACTACACCTAATGAGATCGTAGAAATAATAATAACCATTAGTAAGACATCATCAATAAGTCCAAACCACTTAAACATATATGCGAAAATAATAGAAATAATCATAATAAACATGAAAACAACAACTGCTAATTGTAAATGGCCAGGTTCTTGTTTCTTCAATTTTTGTTCTTTATTCGCTGAACTTTTATCTCTTTTAAAAGCTTTAAAATCTATTTCCAAACCACTTAAGAACATCAAGAAAATAAATCCTAAAGTTGATAATATATTGAGCATTGCATCTCGTTCTACTAAATTTAAAAATGAGTGCCCAATGACAATGCCCATTAAAATTTCAGCTACCACTATAGGTAAAAATGTGATTCTGAGTCGATTGACTAATATTGGTGTAAAAAATGCCGCTAACACTACGACAACAAGCGATAAAAATTCCATATAACCCCCTTAAGTTAAATAAGACATAAATGATGTAGCTAATCCAAAATAAATTAGCATACTGACAATATCATTGATTGTTGTGATAAATGGTCCGCTAGCAACCGCTGGATCAATTTTCAATTTATTCATTACTAAGGGAATCATGGATCCCACTAAAGTACCTACCGTCATTGCAATCGTCAAACTTCCACCAACAATGATAGCTAGTATTGCTTGTCCGTACAGCACCATTATAATAATAAATAGTAACAAAGCACATACAAGACCACTTAAAAATCCACTACCCGCTTCTCTTAAAGCGACTTTAAATTTACTTTGTTCATATATTTCACCAGTAGAAATATTACGTACGGATACGGCGAGTGATTGTGTCCCAGAGTTCCCGGACATCCCGCTGATAATAGGAATAAATGCTGCTAATAATGCTACTTTTGATAAAGTATCTTCAAATGAACCTAATATTGTTGCTGTAATCATCCCTAAAAATGTTAAAATAATTAACCATGGCAATCTCTTTTTAGCTGTCGTAAACACTGAATCATTTGTTGCATCTACGTCTGATACACCAGCCAAACGAGAGTAGTCTTCACTTGCTTCTTCGTCCATAACATCCAAGATATCATCGATTGTTATAATACCTAGCAAATGATCTTGATAATCGACAACTGGCATTGCAATAAAATCATAGTCTCTCATCTTTTGAGCTACATCTTCTTGGTCATCTGCAGCATTTGCACTAATGACACGTTCACTCATTATGTCTTCTATGTATGCATCATTTTCAGCAATAATTAAATCTCTAAGAGAGAGTACCCCAGCCAATTGTTTGTTATCATTAACTGCAAAAATAACATAAATTGTCTCAGCGTCTGGCGCTTGTTCTTTGACATGCATGAGCGCTTCTTTTACTGGCATGGTTGCCTTTAAAGAAATATATTCAGTTGTCATAATACCGCCGGCAGTATCTTCATCATAATGTAATAATGCTTTTATTTCTTTTGCATCTTCTCTATTCATTAACGTGAGGAGACTAACTATTTTTTGCTTAGATAGCTGGTTCATAATGTCAACTGCATTATCGTAAGACATTTCTTCTAGTACCTTGCTTGCATAATTAGCATTCATCGCATCAAAAAGTGATTCGTATTCATCTTCATCAATTTCTAATTGTTCAAAGAAATCCGCTACTTCTTCTGGCGATAGTACTTCATACATACGTTGGCGTATATCTTCATTGCTATCCTCAAAGTATTCACTTTGTTCATATGTATGCATGGATAAGAATTCATCTCTAAATTCATCTATATGATTATTTAACAACAAATTGTCTAATAATGTTTGGTCATAAACTTGTTCATCCTCTAAAACGATTGAATCTTTCTCATTAGCCATTCGTACACCTCCATGTATGTTTAAAATTATATCATATTAAATAGCGTTTCTATTGCATCATATTTATCATTAATTACAATATTTTGATTTTTTATAGGATGTATGAATGCCACCTGGGTACATCTCAATAGTTGATGATGATAGCTTTCATGCTTGCCACCATAAAGCGCATCGCCTACGATAGAATGACCGATATGCTGAAAGTGCACACGTATTTGATGTGTTCTTCCAGTTAGTAATGTTACTTCACACATACTAAATCCTTCCTTATATTCCACTCGCTTAAACCGTGTTTGCGCTGTTTTTCCAGCTGCATCGACACGACGTTGAATAATACTTTCTGGGTGTCTTGCAATGGGCGCATCTATCACGCCTTCTTTTTCAGTCTTACCATAACAGATACAAAGATATTTTTTATCTATATTAAGGTTAGACATTAAATGATGAATAAACCCATGTTTAGCCAATATAACAATTCCAGAGGTATTACGATCTAGTCGTGTCACTATATGGGGATTGATGCCAGGCTGTTTTTCATTTAAATAGCCTAATACTTGTTCTACTATACTATAATGCAAATGGTCTCTTGAAGGTGCGCAGTTCTGATACGGTGGTTTTGATACAACAACTAAATAGTCATCTTCGAATAAAATATTTAATGGTTGTTGATAAGGTTTAAGATTTGTACTTGGGATTTCTTTACCAAGGTATACTTCCAAAATATCACCAATAGCCAATTGTTTTCTAACCGTAACAGTTTGACCATTAACTACTAAAGCGCCATTATGTTTAATGGCGCTTATCGTTCGCTTAGAGAAATGATGTCGTTGTAAAAAAGAACGTAACATTTCTGAAGCAGTAATATTAAAAGTAAACTTCATTATTCATCCTCTCCACTGGAAATAAATGAATCATGAACTCTTTTCCAAAAAGGAAATGGTCTAAATCGAGCAAATCGTATCTTCTCATTGGCTACTCTATATTGTATTGCATTCACATTCTTATGTTTAATACTCACATGATCAATGGTAGTTAAAATTGTGTCCTGATTAACTGGTGTTATCAAACACGTATGATGTTTAGGTAAGACTAAGGGAGAACCTACCGTTCTAAAGACTCTATTATTAATCGATGCGATTTCTGCAATTTGCATTGCTTCTAATGAAGGATGTATCAATGCCCCACCTAACGCTTTGTTATAAGCAGTTGAACCTGATGGTGTGGATATACACAAACCATCACCTCTAAAACGCTCAAACTGGTTACCCCTTATATTTACATCCACAACAAGCGTAGACCCATTTTCCGTTTTCATAGTAGCCTCATTTAAAGCTAAATGGCGAGTTTCATAACCATTATCATTATAACGAACGATGATTTCTAATAAGGGATACTCAATGACTTGAAATTCGGAATTATTAATTTCAATAATTAACTTTTCCACTTCATGTGGTAGCCAATCAGCATAAAAACCTAAATGTCCTGTATGAATCCCAACAAATGCACAACGAGAAAGCATGTAACTATACTGGTGAAACGCTTGTAACAATGTGCCATCTCCCCCTACAGAAATGACAATCTCTGGATTATCTGGGTCTTCAACCATTTGAAAATCTTTCATATGGTTAATCATCTTATGTTTTAAAGCATTTGATTTTGAATCACCTTTAGATAATATCGTGTAACGCATCGTAACATCCCCTAGTCATTATTATGCTTTTTCGCACGCTTTTTAGAATAATATTTCTGTGCTTCTTGAATTTCTTCTTTTATTTCAGACATTTCTTCGTCTAATAAGAAAGCTGCTTCTGCCGCTCGCTCTAAACGATGTTGAATCTCAGGTGGATAGTCTCCATCATATTTATATCTCAGTGTATGTTCTATCGTTGCCCAAAAATTCATCGCTAACGTTCTGATTTGAATTTCTGCTAAAATGCTCTTTTCTCCATTAAGTGTTTCTATAGGATATTCAATAATCACATGGAATGAACGATAACCACTTTGTTTCGTATTACTAATATAATCTCTTTCTTCGACAACTTTAAAGTCTTTACGTTGTCTCAATAAATTAACCACGATATCTATATCATCAACAAATTGACACATTAAACGTAAACCAGCGATATCGTACATTTCTTCATGTAAACGATCAAATGATATTTGGCGCTTATTTGCCTTATCAATAATACTCGTCATTGGTTTCACACGGCCCGTTACAAATTCTATAGGAGAAGCATTATCTTCTACTTCATATTGTTTTCTAAGCCCTTTTAATTTAATCTTCAGTTCGTCGACTGCTTGCTTATATGGAGATAAAAACTGATCCCACTGATTCATTGTGCTTCACTCCGCTTCAATCTAATTCGAAAGTATTTTCAACAACGGACACAAACTCCTTACCATAATTTGAATTACCTTGTATGTTATCCAATATATAGTTAAATTCATTTTCGAATTGTTTTAATTCTAGTTCATCATTAATAATCAATTTCTTGCCTTTATTTTCATGTAACATAGACCAAGTTTCTTGGACAAATATTAAATAAGAATATGATTGTCCATCGTCTAAAATATATGCAAAACTATAATTATCGCTATCAACAAGCATTTGTCCTGCTTCTTGTAAGCCTTCTGTAGATTGCTCTGTATAACAATTTATACTGTCTTCTGTAACTTTAATTTCATTTACATAAATACGCATGCTTGTTCCTCCTTATTCCTCATCATTTTAACATAATTCTATCGTACATAACACGTCACAACTTACATGTTTTACCAACATATATACATAACTTTTACTTAATTCAAATTTTACAAATGCAGTTCAATTTAAAATAAGGAAAAAGTGATTTAAAATAAGTTATTATATGTAAAAAAGGAGTGTATGCATGGCTACGAATAATGAAATTGAATTTAAACAATTATTAACCCAATCACAATACCAATCCATTTATAAAACCTATTTTCAGGATGTCGGTACCTTTAGTCAAACTAACTACTATATTGATACACCACAATTTGACTTGAAGGCACACCAGTCAGCCTTAAGAATTCGTGTGAAAGATGATTATAATGAGATGACTTTAAAAATACCTGCTGAAGTTGGTCTGATGGAATATAATTTTGAAACTCGGGTCGTGCCTGAATTAAACAAATCAATCACGACACAAATGTTGCCTGCTGAAATCATAGAACAACTTGAAAAAATGGACTTTGACTTAAATCAATTAGTTATTCTTGGCGCATTAACGACAGAACGACTCGAAAAAGAAGTTAATGGGAATTTACTTGTATTAGATAAAAGTCGCTATCTTGATTTCGAAGATTTTGAACTAGAATTTGAAGTTGATGATTACGATGAAGGGTTCAAACAATTTAAAAATATTCTTGAACAATTTAATATGCAACATGAAATACCAGATAATAAAGTCCAAAGATTTTTTAAACGTAAATCAAATTTATCTGGCAATTAATCAAGCACAATAGCAAGAAGTCGAATTACTTCCAAATGTAAAAATTCATGTTATATTAGTAATATATTAACAGGATACGGTGATATTATGACTCAAACACCTTATGAAATCATTGGACATGACGCCTTATACAAGATGATTGATCATTTTTATTATTTAGTTAAACGCGACGATAGAATTAACCATTTGTTTCCTGGGGATTTTGAAGAAACGAGTAGAAAACAAAAGCAATTCTTGACGCAATTTTTAGGTGGTCCAAACCTTTATACACAGGAACATGGTCACCCAATGCTAAAAAAACGGCATATGGATTTCATAATCACAAATCACGAACGAGATGCGTGGCTTGAAAATATGGCACATGCAATCGCGCATGCACAATTTCCAGCTGGTGTTGGTGATTACTTATATGAACGATTACGTTTAACGGCAAATCACATGGTTAATTCCGAAAATTAATTGTAGGTGGAATAGACATGACTGAAGAATTAAGATTAATACAACCTAATAGTCGTGAAGATGCAAATCTTTCACCTGTGAGCAAGATAGAAATTTATTCCTTTTTCGATCCATTCAGTAAGGAATGCTTTAAGCTATCGGCTATCCTTTCTAAATTACGTATTGAATATAAGCAATATATTAGTATTAGACATATATTGAACCCTTCATTACGTGTTTTAACAAAATGCCAAGCTCAGAGCACCTCTGATTTAGATAATATCGCATTAGCCTATAAGGCTGCGGAACTTCAAGGACGTATTCGTGCTGAACGATTTATACATCTCGTTCAAAATGAAATTATTCCTAAGCGTGATATTATTACTGAATCAATGGTAAATAGTTGTATCAGTAACGCAGGTTTAGATTACGAAGTATTTAAAGAAGATTTAAATAGTTCTTGCTTAAAAGAAAGTTTACAAGTAGACTTGCATATTGCTCGAGAAATGGAAATTGAGGAAGCGCCCTCTCTCGTATTTTTTAATGAAGATGTTCATGAAGAAGGCTTAAAAGTGGAAGGCTTATATCCTTACCATATATACACATATATTATTAATGAGCTTATTGGTTCAACAATAGAAAAAGAATTACCACCAAGTTTAGAAGACTATATTCAACAACAACAATTGGTTACCAAAGAAGAGCTACTTACGATTTATGAATGGCCGGAAAAACTAATGAATAAAGAACTTAAAAAGCTAGCACTACAGCAAAAAATTGAAAAACTTAAATCACCAGATGGCAAATTCTGGAAAGCAAAAAATTAATCTTTTTAACACGTACGATATAGTATAAATGTATTAATTTCAAAAACATGAAGTTGGGACATACAGTCCCATGTTCAAATAAAGAGGACTAATCACTATGTAAATGGATTAGCCCTCTTTTTTTATATTCATTACACCATTTAGATTGTACTTGCTACTCTAGAGATATAGACCAACCCATAGTCCTTAACTCATACAATTTCTCTGTATATCAGCACGTGAAGATTTCGTGTAGAAACGATAAATACATACAATTTAAAATGCACTTGATTTTCACGCTATTCATAAATAAGAACTTGAAATTGTCCTAATGACACTATAGTAAAAAGAGTACTTAATACATTAGAAAATTATATTAATGTAAACAAAACGTGAATTCCTATATTTTGTCCTTTAATCTTACAAATATTTAGTTATTAAGCTATTCATAGTCAAACTATTTTCCTTTATTACGATGACATCTTTTTAATTGCAGAGATATTTGCACTACTTAGTATGTTCATAAAAAATGGACTAGTGCGCTTTTGCTCACCAGCCCATTTTATGATAGTGCTTTATTATGAATGGCTTACTACTTTTTTGTTTTTTGAAAATTACTTTGCAAATACCGCAAAGCGACTTTGAATATGTTCAGGGCCCATTGCCTCATCTACAATTGCTTTAGCAAAATCTGCATAACTTACATGTGTACCTATTACTTCATCATCACTCACTTTATAAGTGCCTGTTTTCTCACCATCAAATTGAAAATCTGGTGCTGGACACACAAAAGTCCATTGCACATCATCACGCTTTTTAATTTCTTCAAATGTTTTGACTTGCGCCATGCTAATAGGTTTTACTTCTTCTGGCATATCAGGAGAATCAATCAATCTTTCTGTATGTGCTTTATCTACGTATAAACTACCTGCGCCACCTATAATAATGAGTCGTTTTTGACTGTCACTAACCAAATTACTAAGATGTTCTAGCGATTGACTGTGCTCATTCAACTTATCTTTATTCATTTGTCCAAATGCATCAACAATGACATCAAAAGGTGCAATATCTTCTTTAGTCAAATCAAACAAATCTTTTTGTAAGACTTGATGCGCAACTGTTTTATTCTCACTTCTAACAATTGCTGTAACATCTAGCGATCTTTCTACCGCTTCCTTAGTAATAAGTTGACCGGCTTTCCCATTTGCTGCTACTACTGCAATTTTCATGAAAACACTTCTTTCTTGTATTTATTTTAGATACAAGTTTAGGATAACGCTTTTTCGGAATAAAGTCAATTGAATAGTTATTCATTTAAACGCATCTTGGAAATTTATTTAAAAAGAGCATAAAAAAACGCCGTGTCTGATTACACGGCGCTAAACAAAGGGGATGGGAGAAATTTTTCACTTCAAACAAAGGGGTATGTTTGTTATGTGATTAATTTCATGTTTATAATATAACACGCTAAAATAGACCTTTCAACCATTTGAATTAAATAATTTTAGTTTGTCACAAACTTGTCATATTGTAAACGAATACATTCACATTAAGCTTTCATTAGCTTTTCAAAAGCGTCTAATTTTTGTTCAAAGACTTTACAAGCTTGTTCAATTGGTTCTGGTGTTGTCATATCTACCCCAGCATTTTTCAATATTTCTATAGGATAATTTGAACTACCTTTTTTCAGAAATTCATTAATATAACGATCAACAGCAGGTTGTCCTTCAGTTAATATTTGATGACTTAAACTTTGTGCTGCACTGTATCCGGTTGCATATTGATACACATAATAGTTCATATAGAAATGAGGAATTCTAGACCATTCTTTACTAATATCTTCATCAGTTTCAACTGAATCGCCAAAGTATAATCTGTTTAATTCTGCATACTCTTCGTTCATACGATTAGCTGTTAACGGCTCACCCGCCTCTTCAATTTGGTGAATTTTATGTTCAAATTCTGCAAACATTGTTTGTCTAAATAATGTAGCACGGAAACGTTCTAACTCTTGATTTAGTAACAATAGTCTTCTTTCATCGTCTAAATGCTTATCCATATAGTCACTTAATAAAGCTTCATTACAAGTAGACGCAACTTCAGCAACAAAAATCGTATAATCACTTGAATTAGAAGGCTGATTTTGACGACTAAAATAACTATGCGCTGAATGTCCAAATTCATGCACTAAAGTATATAAATCAGAAACTGTATTCGACCAATTTAAGAGAATAAATGGGTTGGTTAAGTGCGCACCTGAAGAATAACCACCTGAACGTTTGCCTTTGTTTTCAAACACATCAACCCAGCGATTGTTTAAGCCTTCATGTACTACTTTCATATATTCTTCACCCATTGGTTGCAACGCTTTTACCATCCAGTCTTTTGCTTCCTCATATGGCATTTCAAATTTCACATCTTTAACTAATGGTGTATAAAGATCATACATTTTCATATCATCTAAACCTAATAACTCTTTACGTAATTTGGTATAGCGATGTAACAATGGTAAGTATTCATGTACTGTTTTCACCAAATTATCATATACTGTCTCTGGTATATGGTTATTACTTAACGCCGCTGCTCTTGCCGATTCATAATGATGTGTTCTTGCATTAAATACATTCTTTTTAACTTCTCCAGCCAATGTAGCACTTAGCGTATTATTGTATGCGCCGTATGCTTTGTATAAGTTTTCGAATGCAGATTTACGTAACACGCGATCATCTGATTCTAAACATTTAATAAATGTACCTTGAGTGAGTGAATGCGTATTACCATCCTTATCGACAGCGTCTTCAAACTCTAAATCAGCGTTACTAAACATACCATATACATTATCTGGTGTTGATAATGCATCTTGCGCTTCTGTTAGTAACTTTTCTTTATCTGCAGTTAATACATGAGGACGTTTTTCATTAATTAATTTCAAATCAAATGCATATTGTTTTAAATCATCATTTTCTTCAATGAATGATTGAATTGTTTCTTCATCTATTTGTAAGATTTCAGGTACTAAGAAACTCCAACCTGAACTAAATTTTATAATTAATTGATGTGCACGTGATTCGTATCCTGTATATTTATCATTGGCAGTGTCTTGGTCTTGTTTTAAATGTGCATATACATATACTTTTTCTAATTTTGAACCTAGTTCATCTTCTAATGCTAACGCTTTATATAAAGTTTCAGCATTATCTCCTAAATGTCCTTGAAATTGTTGCTCTTGACCGAGGTTATCCTCAACCTCTTTGAAAGCTTGTTCAAAAGCTTCATCTGATTCAAATATAGTTGTTAAATCCCATGTATATTCAGGATATTTACGTTCTTGTTCTTCTCTTGTTAATTGTTGTGTCATTTTTAGTAAACCTCCTATGTTTTTCAATACTTTAATTTTCTCACGTCCGGCCTAATTTTGCACGTTATTGTATTCCATTTTACTGTAAGAATTTCTGAATTTATTTATAAGCTCATTAACTATGACATCCTTTGTATTTTCTATGTTATAAAAGTGATTAAGCATTATTTTTTCATTAAATTCGTTTAAATTTTGCGGTGTTTTAACAAGTAAATATAATAATTGCAATTGCCAATAAATAGGATGGGATTGAATGTATAATTGTTCTGGATATATGATTCCTAAATACGTACTTACCCAATTATCAGATAGACCTAAATTATACATAACGCTTAAACTTGGTTCTTTAACAGAGCGTGTACATCGACAACGATTTATATATTGCTGAATCGTATTTTTGTTTAATTTGATATCACGCGTAAAATCTTCAGTTTCAATTTGACTAAACACATAGTCAAAATCTTTAATCTCCAGTTTAAATTTATGTGCAATATAGCGATTGCCACCAATAAAATTATAAATTTGATACATATATAACTGCTTGTTACTACTGTCCCATGTGAGCAAGCGTTTAGATTTAAAATCTATAAAAGTTCTTTCGTACTTCGTTAATATTAAAATATGCCTAAGTTTATCGTAATATGGGTTTGGAATAATCCATATTAATCTATAACCAATATGTAACAAACCGTTACTACGTTTTTTCACACTAGAAATTGTGATTTTTGAAAATTGTATTTCTATGGCGATCTTTTTATCAATAATTAAATCAGGATATTGATAAATCCCAGCAATATAAGGCTCGATTTGTACATGATAACCGATACATGACAATTTCAGTGCAAGCTGATATTTAAGTGAGTAATGTGCCTGAGTTTCACCTTTACTACAAAAAATAGAAGCTACTTTTAAATGAGCAAAATGTGGTGTGATTATTTCACCTTTTTTTAAAATCATTTTATTTTTACAATGTGGACATGTATATTCGGCACCTTTAACAGCATGATTTGCAAAAACTAAATGTTTATGATGGTCATACGCTAACAACACGCTTCTTCACCTCATAATAATTACACCTTATTAATCAATAAATTACTTCTACTACTAGATAAAATATTGCCTATTTATTTAAAAACGCAATTGCTCTATAAAAAAACCAGCTAAGGGTAATGACCCATAGCTGGTTTCAACATCTTATAATGCATTTGTTATCTAACGTGCTTTTATAAATTAAATACGTTAATTTTGACTTGTATTTTATGCTTCTGTGTTTGGGAAATAACGACGTACTTGTGATGCAACATTATGACTCATGATAATTTTGGCATAGTCGTTTAAATACACTTCTGATTTATCAGTAGGATATGCGAACTCAAGTAATTGACTATAACTATCATTAATTGTTTCTTGATCTACTGTTTCATCATAATGGACAGCATAATAATATACATTGTTAAGACTATATAATAAATCTTCGAACTCATCTGTCACTTGATTATTATAGTGTGCATATTCAATAACTTCTTCTAAATCATTGAATTTAACAATCACAGTACGTGTATTTTGACGATTGCGCTCATTTTGATCTTGATTTTGCTTGTTATCTTTTTGTTGTTGACGTTGATCAAATAAATCTTCTAAACTATCATCTTGATCAAATGTTTGTGACAATAAATCATTTACCTGATAATCAAGTTGTTCATTGTCTTCATCTGACATATTAATAAGATCTTCATTTTTAGATTTAGATATCGTAACTTCAACGCCTTTTTCAAACGCATGCACTTGTATCCATAATGGGCCTTCTACTACAAAGTCTTCTTCTTCATTGATTTCTTCCATCATATTCCAAAAGAATTCTTCTCCACGTTTGCGATTAGTCCACAAATCTTCACGTTTAAAACCTCTTGCTTCAATATCACTATATGTTATAAATAATTTAACGGTAGTATCGTCAACGCGCTCTATTCTCATATCATCTCACTCCTTACAGTCGATGAATAGTAATCATATTGTATTAGAACGTAGTAAGAATTACAATTGATTTGTTTGATTAATTTTTACTAAATCCTATTTGGTCTCTAATATTAACATATACCTTTGAATTAGCCAAAAAAACAGCACTAAACTAAGAAAGTGCTGTTGCAATCATGTCATTACTTATTCACAAATAGCTAGCCACATCATAACAATAAGATGATATCACCTTATCATTTGACGTGCATACCCAATTGTTTGTTATGTTAAAAATATAACAAAACCACAAAGCAACATGCTTAAATATCGCTTTATGGCTCGTCTAGTTCATGTATTTAATGTATTAATTAGTCAACCATACGTTGTGCTTCTTGCAATTGGAACGTACGAACTTTTCTTGGTAAGAAACGTCTAATTTCGTCTTCATTATAACCAACTTGTAAACGTTTTTCGTCTAAAATAATTGGGCGACGTAATAAACCAGGATTATCTTGAATAATTGAATATAAATCTTGAAGTGGTAATGCGTCAATATCCACATTTAATTTTTGGTAAGTTTTAGAACGTGTAGATATAATTTCATCTGTACCATCTTCAGTCATTTTTAAAATTTGTTTGATTTCGTCGATTGTTAAGTGTTCTGAAAAAATGTTACGCTCCGTATACGGAATGTCATGTTCTTGTAACCATGCTTTCGCTTTACGGCAAGATGTGCAACTTGGTGAAGTAAATAATGTTACCATACATCTCACTCTCCTATTTTTCATGAATGTAAATTCATTTGATTTCAATATTTATATGATTAAGAAATTGCTTAAGTAATTTCGTCTTTCTTAACCTTACAATGAAAGTATACCCTTTCAACATTAAAATTAAATGAGAATTCTCTAATTTTTTCAAAAATTTTAAATTAAAAGTATTTCTCAATAAATTCAATTAAAAATATTGATATGTCTATAGTATAACATAACTTACAAATGATTGAAATACTGTTATAATAAACCTATTATGTAAAAAATTAAATTTAAGAAAGTAGGCATTGTAATATGGAAACATTATTTTCGGGTATCCAGCCTAGTGGTATTCCTACAATTGGTAATTATATTGGTGCTTTAAAACAATTCGGTGAAGTTCAAGACGATTACAATTGTTTCTTTTGTATCGTAGATCAGCATGCAATTACGGTACCACAAGATCGTTTGAAATTACGTAAACAAACAAGACAACTAGCTGCAATTTATTTAGCTTCTGGCATCGATCCTGAAAAATCAACTTTATTTATTCAATCAGAAGTGCCAGCGCATGTTCAGGCAAGTTGGATGTTAACAACCATTTCTTCTATCGGTGAATTGGAACGTATGACTCAGTTTAAAGATAAAGCCGTTAAACAAACGGAAGGTGTCCCTGCCGGCTTATTAACATATCCTCCTTTAATGGCAGCGGATATCGTTATATACAACACAAATATCGTGCCCGTTGGTGATGACCAAAAGCAACACATGGAATTAACAAGAAACTTAGTTGATAGATTTAATTCTCGCTACAACGACATTTTAGTTAAGCCTGAGATTCGTATGCCTAAAGTTGGCGGCCGCGTAATGAGTCTCCAAGATCCAACGAAAAAAATGAGTAAGAGTGATGATAATCAAAAAAACTTCATTTCTTTACTAGACCAACCAAGCGTTGCGGCTAAAAAAATAAAAAGTGCTGTAACTGATTCAGATGGTATTATTAAATTCGATCGCGACAATAAACCAGGTATCTCTAATTTATTATCTATTTATTCAAGTTTAACTGACGAATCAATTGATGCGCTTCAAGAAAAATACAAAGATTCGAATTATGGTGTGTTTAAAGCAGACTTAGCAGAAATCGTGAGTGATTTCTTAACTGCTTTCCAAGAAAAATATGAATACTATTTAAATTCAGAAGAACTTGACACTATTTTAGATAATGGTAGAGACAAAGCACAACAAGTATCATTCAAAACGTTGAAAAAAATGGAAAAAGCAATGGGCTTAGGTCGTAAAAGATAAGTTATTTATCTCAAATCCCGCAAGTTAAAAAGGAGCATCCATTAAGTTGGATGCTCCTTTTATGTTACTTTTTAATTTTTTATTAGTCTTTCTTTTTACCAGTTTTAGGATCGATATCTTTATCAATGGTTACATCTTTAAGTGTTGTATCACCACCGATTTGGTGATATACCAAACCTTTAACTTGTGGATTTGTTAAATGCGCTTCCCCTTTTTGATAAATTGGTGCAACTGGGGCATCATTTAACATTAATTCTTCAGCTTGTTTCATAGCTGCATTACGTTCTTCAGGTTTTTTCAATAGTTTTCCATTAGCATCTTTAACAAGTTTATCGTATTCCTTACTACTCCATGCTGTATTATTATTAGAGTTACCTGTTGTCATAATATTTAAGAATGTTAGTGGATCAGGATAATCAGGACCCCAACCAGATAATGAAGCTTCAAACGCTTCTGTTGATTCTTGATTTAAACGCTGTTTAAATGGTAATTGTTTAATTTTCAAAGTAACACCAGGTAAAGTGCTTTCCACCTGTGATTTAATATATTCAGCAGATATTTTAGCATCTGGTGTATCTTCAGTGTTCATCGTAAAGGTTATATTTTTAACGCCTAAATCCTTTTTAGCTTTTTCAAAATGTTTTTTAGCTGCTTTTGGATTATAAGTTAATGGCGAATCAATAGACTCAGAAAAATCTTTAGCATCAGGTGTCTCTGCTGTTAGTTTCGCAGTGAAACCATTTGTTGCTTCTGACCCATTGTTTTTAACTGAATTAACATATCCTTCTTTATCAATAGATTGTGCAATTGCCAGTCTTAAGTCTTTATTTTTAAATTCAGGTACATTATCTTGGTTCATTTTAATGTAGAATGTACTTGCTAATAAACGTTTTTTCAAGCCTGGGTTGTCAGCATATTTATCCACTTGATCTGCTGTAATCGTCGTATCATCAACTGAACCAGTATCATAAAGTGAGGCACCAGCTTGCTGATCTTTTAATACTTTATAGTTTACACGATCTAAGTGTACTTGCTTTTTATCCCAATAATCTTCGTTTTTTACAAGTTGTATCTTATCTTCTACTTTCCATTCTTTCACTTTGAACGGCCCATTAAATACTGTTTTAGCTGCTGTTGTCCCATATTGGTCACCATTTTTCTTCACTACTTTTTCGTTCAGTGGCATAAACGTAGCAAATGCGAACATTTCATTAATATATGGAATCGGTTTTGTTAACTCAACTTTTAATGTATGGTCATCAACCGCTTTCACACCTAGCTCATCGACATCCTTTTTACCCATATTAATTGCTTCAGCATTTTTCAAATCATACATGATATAAGCATACTCAGATGCCGTATCTGGATTCACCACACGTTTCCAAGCGTACTCAAAATCATGTGCCGTTACTGGATCCCCATTTGACCACTTGGCATCTTTACGTAACTTGATTGTAAGTGTTTTTCCCCCATTACTTTCTTTTGGCATTGCTTTTGCTACCCCTGGTTGTGCTTTATCATCTTTATCTAATGTATATAAGCCTTCGTATACTTGATTGAAAATATCGAATGACACCGTATCTGTAGCTAATGCAGAATCTAATGTTGAAATATCTGATGGCAGTACTTTCCTAAAAACTTGTCCTTTATCAGAATATACCCCTTCCGCACTACCACAACCAGCTAATACAACCGATAGTGCAATCAGAATAATAAATAATTTGAATTTTCTCATCGTAATCCCCCTTTCCCATGTTATACAGATGCTTCTTGTGTATGTGATTTCAAATCTTCCGCTTCGTCATCTGTTGTAAATACAAAATGATTCGGTCTGATTTCATGCAATGTACGTTGGTCATTTTTAGTCTCGTCTTCTTTAAAAAGTGTTCTCTTTCTCACACGTTCACTTTCTGGGTCTGGCTGAGGTACAGCCGACAGTAGTGATTGCGTATAAGGGTGCATAGGATGATTATAAATTTCATCCGCACTACCAATTTCGACAATTTTACCAAAGTGCATCACTGCAATTCTGTCCGAAATGTATTTAACCATGGAAAGGTCATGAGCGATGAATAAAAACGTAATGCCTCGTTCTTTTTGCAATTTAAGTAATAAATTTACAACTTGTGCTTGTATTGAAACGTCTAATGCTGAAATAGGTTCATCCGCAATAATAAACTCAGGTTCAACGGCAAGTGCACGTGCAATTCCAATACGTTGTCTTTGTCCTCCAGAGAACTCATGTGGATAACGATTGGCGTGTTCTTTACTTAGTCCCACAGTTTCTAATAAATCGTAGACACGTCTTTTACGATCTTTGACACCTGTAGAAAGTTTATGAATATCAATCCCCTCTGCCACAATATCCATTACTTTAAGTCTTGGATTGAGCGATGCGTATGGATCTTGAAAAATCATTTGTATCTTTTTATTAAATTTCAATGAATCTTTACGATTTTTAATTTTTTGAATATCTATACCTTCATATAAAATTTCACCATCAGTAATATCATTTAGTTTAATAATCGCTTTACCTGTCGTTGATTTACCACAACCAGATTCTCCAACTAGGCCGAAAGTTTCACCTTTATAAACGTCAAATGAAATATTTTCAATTGCTCTTACTTCATTGCGTTTACCTTCGTTAAAATACTGTTTTAAATTTTTCACTTGTAATAACAGTTCATTTTTATTTTCCATCGAACGACACCCTTTCTACCTGTTGTGGCTTATCGAAATTATTTGGCATGTTACGCAAACGTTTTTTCACCATTTCCGGTGGTTCCACATGTGGTGCGCGTTCATCTAATAACCAAGATTTTGCAAAATGTGTTGGTGACACTTGGTACCATGGCGGTGGCGTTTTAAAATCAATATCTAAAGCAAATTGACTTCTTTCTGCAAACGAATCACCTTTAGGTGGATGTAACAAGTCGGGTGGTGTACCTGGAATAGCTAATAATTCAGTCTCTGTACCAGTTGTCAAATCTGGCATAGATGATAATAATCCCCATGTATATGGATGTTTAGGATCATAAAATATTTCATCCACATCCCCTGTTTCTACCATTTGTCCTCCATACATGACCGCTACTCGGTCAGCAATATTCGCAACGACCCCTAAGTCATGCGTGATAAATATAATGGAGGTACTAATCTTATCTTGTAGTTCTTTCATTAATTCCAATATTTGAGCTTGCATTGTTACATCAAGCGCTGTTGTTGGTTCATCTGCAATAAGCACTTTAGGTTCACAAGCAAGCGCGGTTGCGATAACAATTCTTTGACGTTGTCCGCCTGAAAATTGATGAGGATATGCATTAAATCTTTTATCTGCATTTGGTAACCCAACTAAATTCAATATGTCTAACGCTCTTTTTTTAGCTTCTGTTTTACTGTAATTCTTATGTTTCATAAGTGGTTCCATGACTTGTTTACCAATTTTCATTGTTGGATTTAATGATGTCATTGGATCTTGGAAAATCATTGAAATGTCTTTTCCACGTAATTTGATTAATTCTTGCTCTGATTTTTTAGCTAAGTCTTCCCCTAAAAAATTAATTTCACCTTTTTTAATACGTCCAGCGTCTCCTTGGAATAACTTAGTGATCGCTTTGGTTGTAACTGACTTCCCAGAACCAGATTCACCAACAATTGCAAGGGTTTCTCCTTTATTGATAAAGAAGTCCACGCCTCTTACCGCTTGCACTTCCCCTGCATCGATATCAAAGGAAACATGCAAATTACTAACTTCCAATACTCTTTCTGACATATATGTTGCCCCCTTTTGTTATCTACGCATTTTAGGATCAAATGCATCACGTAATCCATCACTAAATAGATAGAAGAATAAGATTAATAAACTTAATACAAGTGCTGGAATAAATAATTCATGCGGATGAATTAATAACATGGCTCTACCTTCATTCACTAAAGAACCTAATGATGTTCTAGGTGCTGGTACCCCAATACCAATGAAACTTAAGAAAGCCTCGAAGAATATTGCATTAGGTACTGTAAACATAGATGTAACTACGATAACACCTAATGTATTAGGTAAAATATGTTTGAATATTAATTTTATTTTAGATGCTCCCAAAGTTTTAGATGCTAATACAAATTCTTGGTTTTTTAACTTTAGGAATTCACCACGAACCACACGACTCATGCCAATCCATCCTGTAATTGCCATGGCTAATATAATTGTCCAAATAGACGGTTCGAATATTAGTACGAATAAAATAACAACAATTAGTGTAGGTATAGACGCAACGACTTCAATAATACGTTGCATGACATTATCTATCCGTCCCCCAAAGAAACCGGATATTGCGCCATATACAACGCCTATGAATATATCTAGTAACGCTGCTACAACACCAATGAATAAGGATACTTGTGCACCTTGCCAAGTTCTAGACCATAAATCTCTTCCAAGTTGGTCTGTACCGAACCAGAAGTTTTCTTTCACACCTGCTTCTTTATATGCATCTACGCCCTGTGCTCCTTCACCATCAAAAGGTAAAAATGGAATTTGATCCAATACAGGAATTTTTGCAGGTAAGTTACGTCTCTCTACATCTTGCTCTGCATAATCATGAGAACTTAATAAAGGTCCAATCAATGCTAGTAAGATAATGATGATTAAACCTATCATCCCTACGACGGCAAGCTTGTTTCTTTTAAGCTGTGCCCAAGCGTCTTGCCAAAAGTTTTTACTTTCTCTTTGTATTTCTGGTTCTTTTTCTAAATCGTTTTTACTTCTAATAAAATCCGAAGCTGGTATCGCTTCTGAGGTATGTGTCATAACTGCATTTGAATGGTCATCATTGTATTTTTCATCTCTTTTATCAGCCATTATTTTTTACCTCCTTGTACACGAATACGTGGATCAATCACACCATATAAAATATCTACAAGGAAAATAGAAACAATAAATAGTGTACTGAATAAAATCGTTGTCGCCATAATTACTGGGAAATCATTTGTCGTAATTGAACGTACAAATTGATCCCCTAAACCAGGCACACCGAATATATTTTCAATTGTCAATGTACCCGTTAATATACTTGCTAACATCGGTACAATAATTGTGATGACTGGGATTAATGCATTTCTTAATGCATGACCAAACAACACTCTCATCGTTGAATTCCCTTTTGCACGTGCTAACAAGATATAATCTGAACTTAAAACTTCTATCATTTCCGCTCTTATGTATCTTGCAACTGTTGCTAATACTGCTGCTGACAATGCCAGTGAAGGTAGTACAGCTGTCGATATACCTTCCCAACCTGCGACTGGAAACCACTGTAATCTAACTGAAAATACGTATTGTAACAATACCGCTAACACGAACGATGGTACTGAAACTGCAATAACTGAGATGACCGTTGCTGTATAATCAACCCAAGTATTTTGCCGTACTGCTGCAATAACGCCTAGTATCAAACCTATAATTATACCTATCACCATTGCCGTTAACCCCATCTCAAGCGACGGAACTAATCTCGGTTTAATTAACTCCCATACAGGTTGGTTATCATATTGAAATGAGTTACCAAAGTCCCCCGTAACGACATTCTTCAAATAACTAACATACTGCACTGGTACTGGATCATTGAGACCATATTTTTCATTTAAAATCTGCTTTTGCTCTTCATTTAATTTTTCATCATTAAATGGTGAACCGGGCATCAGCTTCATTAAGAAAAATGTTATCGAAATGATAATGAACAGTGATAAAATCATGTAGCCTAAACGCTTCAAAACATACTTAAGCATTTTTTATCCCCCTTTAATTTCAGAATAAACATTCCCTTCGAAATATTCAGAAATATTTAATAATAGTATACTTATAGTTCATATTTTAATCAATATTGTTTTGCTTTACTTTATTAAAGTAAATGAATTTTATTTAATTTTCTTTCTCTTTAAAAGTGTTGATATAAAAGAATTTATAAGGCAAATTATTCATTTTTTAGTTATTTTAAGTTACAATAAATTTATTAAATAAAGGAGACAATAAATATGAGGAAATTTACCACTTATCTATTTTGGCTATTATTTACACCATTGATTTCATTCTTATGTTGGCTCTTTGCCTCACATCAATTAACTCAGTATTTAAATATCATATTCTATGTATCTTTTATATTTGTGATTATCCTATTTAGTTTAATCATTGTTCAAGAAGGTATATTAGATGCTACGAGTTACGGTTTTAGAAGACTAAAGTATCAGCTAACGAATAAAAAACACAAAGATACGCTAGAAAATGATGATTTTTTTAAACCTACACAAGCCAAAAAATCATCCTACTTTGTAAATCCATGGATTAAAGTGGGCTTTGTTTTTAATTTGCTATATTTACTTATTTCGATTGCCATTTCATTTATTATATAAAAAAGACTGTATTAGCTATTGTGATGATTCACAATAAACGAATACAGTCTTTTCATTATTTTGTTTCAATATTAGGGTTATGAAATAATGCGTAATACAAGAGGATAAATCCTAATAGTACTATAACAGCTACATATACTGACATCATCCAAGGCAGAATAAACGCACCAATTATTAATCCCAAACGTGCCAATATATTCCCTCCATAGAATGAAATCATCCCAAATGTATTATAAGTACTTCGTTTATCTTCAGGAATCATCAAGAAACGTTGCGCATTTTGAATTGGGGAATAAATCAATTCACCTAATGTAGCTATAATAGAAAATAAGCATAATATCCAAAATTCAGAAGCTGACATCAAAACACTGTAACCAACGGTATATAAAACAATACCTATCATAAATGCAATTTTCTTTGAGGTGTTATCTACAATTCTATTAACCGTAAAAGTTAATGTCGCCACTACAAGTGTATTGATGATCATAATTACTGTAAACATTCGGACACCATCAATATAAAAGCCTAAAAAATGTAAAGGTTCAAACGCTTCTTTTAGTCTTACAACTACATAAGAATTCAAACTGAGTTCAGCCATGATGACCATCATAAACCCAATATTAAGCAACATATAGTATTTATCCTTAATGACAACATGATAACTATCTACGAAATGTTTAAATTTAGAGGTTAGATCTTCTTTTTTAGTAATAACTTGCTCCACGTCATAATATTTTTCAAATAAATACCAACTTATCAGCATAGCAATGAAAAATAATACAAATAATAAATGCTTATGTCCTAAATATAACAACGCGCCTAATGCCATGCCAATCGCCGTACCAATATTAAACATCCAATAATTTAATTGATAAACGTACTCGCGAACTTCTTCATAAATGGCATCCATAATTGCTGCTTCAAAAATAGGTTCACTCGCAGCAAACAATAATTCAAAGATAAATACCGTTATACAAAATATGATTAAACCTAAACCATCCATAGTCACCGTAATACTTAAAATAATCAGACACACAGCGTAGATAAAATGTATTAAATTGACTACTTTCTTCCTATTATAATTGTCTCCTAAATATCCACCTACGAAGGACACTACAAAACTTACAATGATATTGGCAATTAAAAATGTACCAGCAAATACAGCATTTACTTTACTCGTTAAATATAATGCCATAAAGGGTAAAATCGCTTGGCTCGCTATAATTAAGATGAAATCTGCTATCATTCTTGTTTTCAACGTTGTAGATAATGTTAGAAATTGCTTCATCTTAATTACACCCCACTTTATAATCCAATAATTTACATTATACACTAAATGTATGTCTTGAATAGACATTTTATAAATATAAAATTATCTTCACTTTATATTTTAACTTTTTCTAAACATTTCACAATATAAATTTTATGTTTTACAAGAATTTTAAATATTCAACCGTTAAAAAGTTATTATAATAAACTATAAGCCTCTCTATTATTGTTATCATTTCTCTAACTTTCTTAAGTTCGATATTTACAAAAAAAGCAAGAGCATCCGGTTGAGATGATCTTGCTTTTCAAAATATAACTTATCTACATTAATCAGTAAATTTTTTCAATACAAGTACAGCATTGTGTCCACCAAAACCTAAACTATTACTCATTGCATAGGTAATATCTAAATCTTCTGCTTTGTTTGGAACGATATCTAAATCGCATTCAGGATCTGGTGAATCAGCATGAATCGTTGGTGCAATACGACTATCTCTAATTGAAAGTGCAGAGAAAATAGCTTCTAATCCACCTGTAGCCCCTAGTAAATGACCTGTCATTGATTTAGTTGAACTTACTTTCAATGATTTCGCCGCTTCACCGAAAGTATTCTTAATAGCTTGAATTTCAGTTAAGTCACCTACTGGAGTGCTTGTTCCATGTGCATTTAAATATTGAATGTCTTTCGCTTCAATACCAGCATCATCTATTGCCGCTTGCATAGCACGTGAACCGCCTTCACCTTCTGGAGCTGGGGCTGTTATATGATATGCGTCACCAGTTGATCCATAACCTACGACTTCAGCGTAAATTTGCGCACCACGAGCTTTCGCTGATTCAAGTGATTCTAAAACGACAATACCTGCACCTTCACCCATGATAAATCCATCACGACCTTCTTGGAAAGGACGACATGCAGTTTCTTTATCATCATTTGTAGATAATGCACGACTCGCACTAAAGCCAGCTAATGCCATATGTGTAATCGGTGCTTCTGTACCACCAGTAATCATTGCATCTGCATCGCCACGTTGTATAATCTTGAATGCTTCACCTATTGAGTTCGTACCAGTTGCACAAGCAGTAACCGTCGAACCATTCGGCCCTTTAGCACCTAAATCTATTGATACTTGACCTGTCGCCATATCTGGGATCAGCATAGGTACGAAGAATGGACTCACACGTCTTGGTCCACGATTTAATAATTGGCTATGTGAAATTTCAAATGTTTCCATACCACCAATACCTGAACCAATCCATACGCCAATTTTATCCGCAGTACTATCATTAATTTCAAGTTTAGCATCATTAACGGCTTCTCTTGCAGCTACAACTGCATATTGTGTAAAGCGATCCATGCGTCTCGCTTCTTTTTTAGGAATATGCTCTTCAATATCAAAGTCTTTTAACTCTCCAGCTAAATGGACATTGTAATCCGTTGTATCTATGCGTGTAATCGAATCTATACCACTTACACCTTTTAATGCATTGTCCCAAGTAGACTTAGCATCATTTCCTATAGGTGATAATGCGCCAATTCCTGTAATAACAACACGTTGTTCTTTGCTCATAATTTATCCTCCTATTTTCCCCATCTTAGTGTCACAGCGCCCCATGTTAAGCCGCCACCAAAACCTACTAACACTAAGACATCATCATCTTTAATCCTACCATTTTCTAACTCTTGTCCTATACTTAATGGGATTGACGCTGCTGAAGTATTACCAAAGCGATCAACAGATACACTCATTTTTTCTTTTGGTATACCTAAACGTTCTCTCGCTGACTCCATAATTCTTATATTTGCTTGATGAGGTACAAACATATCTACATCATCTGCAGTTAAATTAGCTTTTGCTACTGCGTTGTTAGATGCTTCACCCATAATTCTTACAGCAAATTTAAAAACTTCACGGCCATTCATAAATATTTTTCCGTTTTCTGGATTTAAATATAAATGCTTAGCACCTGAGCCGTCTGAACCTAATTCATAACTTAAGATACCTCGACCTTCAGATACTTCACCGATTACTACAGCTCCAGCTCCATCACCAAATAAAATGGCTGTTGAACGGTCTGTCAAATCTGTGATTTTAGATAATTTGTCCACTCCAACTACTAAAATATTTTTATAATCACCAGATTGAACAAATTGTTTAGCATTTATCATTGAATACATGAAACCACTACAAGCGGCTAATTGATCCATAGAAGCAACTTTGCCGATGCCTAATCTTTCTTGTAATATATTGGCAACTGTTGGGAATGGAAAATCCCCTGTTGATGTCGCAACAATAATCATATCTATTTCTGATGCTTCTATACCTGCATCTTCAATTGCTTTTAAACTAGCTTGATAAGCCATGTCTGAAGTTTCTTCGTCTTCACCAGCCCATCTACGTTCTTTAATACCAGTCATTTGAGAAATCCATTCGTCTGATGTTTCTAAAAATGATTCAAAATAGGTATTTTCTACAACTTTTTCAGGTGCGTATGCACCAAAACCTTTAATACCCACGTCCATGGTTGTACACCTTCTTAAATTTAATTTTAATACCAGGTATTAATTTAACATAATACACATTTCAAATACAAGAACTATACATATTTCATTGCGTATTTTCCACAAATAATTATAAATGACTTAGCTCATTATCACAAAGTATAACCACAATTATTACTAACCTACTATACAAACTACACTTTTTTATTTATAATGTAGATATATATACGATATTGGAGGCATTACATAATGAAATACCTCGCAGTTTTATTTTGGTCTATTGTCTTATTACAAATGATTAATTTCGTACTTAACAGCTTAAATGGTGGCGGTGCACTGAACCTCATTACACCAGTCATAGGCGCTGTTGTATTTACGATTATTATTATCTTATTTGATTTGGTAATTAAACCTAAACATAATAATACAAACGAACAACATTAGATGACTAGGATAATGGTTTAGCTTATGTTTAAGAACGAATCATTTTAATGAAATGTAAAGTTTGAAACATTGATTTATATCCTAGAATCTTTAAACTGTCAACAAAGTCTTCTGACTGACGTTGGCAGTTTTTTTATTTTCAATATTAAAAAATAAACTTATTGGTTTGTTGAGATATGATATATCAACTTACAATCTTGTTCCCCGATTTTATAATTAAAAAAGTGGCGCAGAAACCAATGTAAAAATTAAGGTTTCTGCGCCACACCGTTTTGTTAAATTCAATTATACTTACTAATCGATTTCTGGTTTGTTTTCAGTAAATCTTAAACCATCTTCTGATAGGTCGATGTCTATTGTTGTGCCTTCAGATAAATTTTCTCTAATCATTTTACGTGCAAGTGGTGTTTCTATTTGTCTTTGCACAAAACGTTTCAACGGTCTTGCACCGAATTGTGGTTCGTATGCTTCTTCACCTAACCACGCTTTAGCTTCATCTGACACATTAATTGAAATACGTTGTGCCATTAATCTAATATTCAATTCAGTTAATATTTTATCTACTATAGAACTCATATCACTGATTGTTAATGGTTTAAATAATACAATATCATCCATACGGTTAATAATTTCTGGTTTAAAGTATTGGTTTAAGCTATTCATAACAGCTTTTTCTGTATCATCAGTAATCACACCAGCATCTTTTACGTTTTCTAATAGGATTTGTGAGCCAATGTTACTAGTCATAATGATAATTGTATTTTTAAAATCAACTTCACGACCTTTAGAATCAGTAAGTCTACCTTCTTCAAGTATTTGTAACAATACATTAAATACGTCTGAATGTGCTTTTTCAATTTCATCTAATAATATAACAGAATATGGATTACGACGAACCGCTTCAGTTAATTGTCCACCTTCATCGTGACCTACATAGCCTGGAGGTGCACCAATTAAACGGGAAACTGAATGTTTTTCCATGTACTCACTCATATCAATTCGTATCATATGTTTTTCTGAATCAAATAAAGTTGACGCTAAGGATTTGGCTAATTCTGTTTTACCAACACCTGTAGGTCCTAAGAACAAGAAACTACCTATTGGTCTATTTGGATCTTTAATGCCAGCGCGCGCTCTGACAACAGCATCAGAAACTAAATCTACAGCTTTATCTTGACCAACGACACGTTCGTGTAAAATGTCTGAAAGATTTAATAACTTCTCTCTTTCTGTTTCTACAAGTTTAGAAACAGGGATACCTGTCCATGAACTAACAATATCACCAATTTCTTCATCTGATACAATCTCACGTATAATGCGCTCATTGTCACTATTTTGCTCATTTTGGAATGCAGCTTCTAACTCGCGTAATTCTTTTTCTAATTCAGGAATTTTACCATGTTGTAATTCTGCCGCTTTTTCCAAATTATAATTGTTTTCTGCATCTTCTAAGGCTTTTCTACTTTCGTCTAATTCAGTACGTTTTTCTTGTAGTTTTGCAATTTTGCCTTTTTCTTCTTCTACGCGTGATTGAATTGCGTTTTGTTTTTCTTTTTCATTAGACAATTCTTGTTGTAATTCTTGTAAGCGTTGTTTACTCGCGTTATCTGATTCGTTTTTCAATGCGCTTTCTTCAATTTCTAATTGCATGACGCGACGATTAACTTGGTCTAACTCTGTTGGATTTGAACCCATTTCAGTACGAATCGTTGCACACGCTTGGTCCACAAGATCAATCGCTTTATCCGGTAAGAAGCGATCAGTAATATAACGATCTGATAGTTCTGCCGCAGCTACTAATGCTTTATCTTGAATACGTACACCATGATAAACTTCATAACGTTCTTTCAGTCCACGTAAAATGGAAATTGTATCTTCTACATCTGGCTCAGACACATTTACTTTTTGGAAACGACGCTCTAATGCAGAGTCTTTTTCAATATATTCTCTATATTCATTGAGTGTTGTTGCACCGATACAGTGTAATTCGCCACGTGCAAGCATTGGTTTTAGCATATTACCTGCATCCATCGCGCCTTCTGTTTTACCTGCACCAACAAGCATGTGAATTTCATCTATAAATAATATAATTCTACCGTCTGAGTCTTTCACTTCTTTAAGTACTGCTTTTAAACGTTCTTCGAATTCACCACGATATTTTGCGCCTGCAACAAGCGCACTTAAATCTAATTCAAATATTGTTTTATCTAAAAGTGATTCAGGCACGTCTTTACGCACAATACGTTGTGCAAGGCCTTCAACAATTGCTGTTTTACCTACACCTGGTTCACCGATTAATACTGGATTATTCTTAGTCTTTCTACTTAAGATTCTCACAGTATTTCTTATTTCTTCATCACGTCCAATGACAGGATCCATATTACCTTGACGGACTTCTTCAACTAAATCTCTACCATATTTTTCTAAAGCTTCATAATTTGCTTCTGGGTTTTGTGACGTCACATGATTTCCTCCTCTAATTTTTTTAATGATTTCTACAATAACTTCTTTTTTATTATCGACAAATTTAATTGTTGTATCATCTATGTCCATTGCAGCTAAAATGATATGTTCCATAGAAATATACTCATCTTCATAAGTATTCATATACGTTTCAGCTTTATTTATTAATTCATTTGCTTTCTGGCTAATATATTGACCATATTGCACGTTATCCCCTTGTACTGAAGGATAATTTTTCAATTTTTCATCGTAAGCCTTATTTAAAAGTTCGGTCTCTATGTTTGCTCTTTCCAATACACTTTTAAATAAACTTTCACTTTCTTCAAGTGCTGCTTTTAATATTGCTTCTATTTCGATATTTTGATTTTCGTTATCTTTTGCTAGCTCTATTGCTTTTTGCAAAGCACCTTGAACTGCATAGGTCATTTGATTAATATCCAAAATGATTCACCTCACCATTTAGTCTTTGATCAAGAACAAAGTAAGTTTGACTTTGACTTTCTTTGACCTTAATTTTATTATAATCCTATTGTTCACTTTTATCAACCAATATAACTATAAATTTTAAATTATTTTAGCTGCGTGTAATGCTTTATATACCTATGTTTTGCCCATAATTTTTATATTCTAAACAATGACTTTGTTCATTTTAAACATGATATATAAACACCCCTTAGATATGAATATTCATGACACTCAATAAATTAAAAGGCATAACCTCTTGTTCATTAAGCGGTTATGCCTTTTATTGTGTTTTAGCAGTCTATTTCATGCAAATCACACTCTAATTAAATTTATTAAATTGACTCAATTTCATATTTAATTTTGCTACTTAGCGGTTGATTTCGTTGCAATATGTTTTAAAATTTCATCTGTTAATGCTTTTACACCTGAAGGCTCTAAATGAATACCATCTGGTGCAAAGTACTCGCTATGGCCTTTCGAACGTTGATACCAATCAATCAATGTTACATTATGATGCTTTTTAGCTGCGTCTGACATAACTTGGTTGACATGACCTTCATAGCTTCTTGGTACACGCGTGTTAATCAAATACACATTGGCTTTACCATATTTGCCTATCAGTTCGTCCAGCTGTACTTCAGAAAAATCTCCATTCGTTCCTAATTCTAAAATCACTTGCTTAGACTTATAATTGTAAGATTTATATTTTTCATCTGTTAATGGTATAGCTTCATATAAATTACGTCCGACTTTACCATCAATGGTTGCATTGGGAACGTGCGTTTTAAAAGTTTCTCCAATATCAACCATAACCGAATCACCAATAAGCAGTGGACTCAAATCAGTATATACCTCATTATCTTTATCTTTTTTAAAATTTGAATCTCCTAAAAAGTTAACATCGTCGACCGGTATGGGTCTAACCATATACTTATCAATTTCTGCTGTATTATATGACGTTGATTTATTATTAATTTGGCCTTTTCCAAAACGATCAAATGTCCCCGCAAAAATAAAAATGGTTGGTAGCAGTATCACGCCTAGTAGTATAGTTCTGATTAATGTGGACTTTTTATATTTATTAATACTTAAGGCCTTGAATCCTTGTTTTCTAAACGGTGTTTCAATGAATCTATATGATATTTCAGCAAAGAAAATAGTCAATAAGATGTCTAGAGCATATACATATAATGGGACTTGGCCTTCAACATAATAGGAATGTAAAAAGCTTATGACTGGGAAATGCCATAAATATAAACTATAAGAGCGTTTACCAATATAAACAAAGAAAGGATTTCCTATTAATTTAGCGAAATACCCCGATGGATGCACTACACTAATGATAACAAATAAAGTGATACCGGAAATAAGGTAAAAACCACCATTATAGATCCAATCACTATTATCATCGACTTTAATGAAAAGTAATAAGAGTATTAAAATCCCTATTGCACCTATACTATCAATAATGAACCTGAGACTAGGATTAGGGTTCTGCTTTAATTTAAATGGCGGCCAAATAAAGGCTAATATAACACCGAGCAACATCGTTTGTAACCTTGTATCTGTTCCAAAATAAACACGAGAATGTTGCATATGTGGTTGAGAAATCCAAACCATTAAAAGTAATGAAATCAGTGAAATAGTCCAAAAAATAAGTGTTACATTTCGGTATTTCTTAATTGTTAATAATAATGCTATCAAAACGATTGGAAAAACTATGTAGAATTGCTCTTCAATTGCTAATGACCACAAATGTTTTAATGGCATAAAGGCAAACTGTTCAAAATAATTTACATCAGTTGCAATATACCACCAATTTGATACATAAAAAATGGCTGCAAATGCATCATGCTTTATACTTATAATTTGTTCAGGCTTAAAAATGAGTGTCGCTAAAGTTACTGTAACAACTAATACCAATACGGCCGGTATCAAACGTTTAATTCGCCGTAACCAAAACTGCTTCAAATTGATAATGCCGGTACTTTCATACTCAAACAAAAGTAAACTTGTAATTAAGTAGCCCGAAATTACAAAAAATGTATCTACACCAAGAAACCCACCAGATAACCATTGCTTATTTAAATGATAAATAATAATACCTATAACTGCAATTGCTCTAAGTCCATCTAAACCAGGCATATAACGCGTGTGACGGTTGGTTTGATTACGATTATTAGAATTTCTGTTCATTTACTACCATACTTTCATCTCCGAATATATTACTTTTGCTTTTTAATGTTTTACACCAAGCCATTGTAATACTTTCGTAACATAACTGCAATTATTTTAATGATTTGCACTATAGAAAATTTTTATTTTAAGATTGTCAGCATGCTTTAAATTTTCAAAAAAATACTAGCCTATAGATCATTATCGATCTTTAAGCTAGTATTTTCAATTACTATTAGTAGCGTTAGCCGATGCCTAATGCAATTTTAGCATAACGAGACATCATGTCTTTACCCCATGGTGGACTCCAAACAATATTCACTTCTGTATCTGCTATTTCTGGAATCTCAGCTAAAACCATTTTAACTTGGTTAACAATTTGTGGTCCCATTGGGCATCCCATAGATGTTAATGTCATTTCAACTGTACATAAACCTTCGTCATTAACATCAACATTATATACTAAACCTAAGTTGACAATATCAATACCTAACTCAGGGTCAATAACCATTTCTAACGCATTTAATATGCTATCTTTTAATCCTTCATCCATTCATATCACCTCTTCGAATTTAATGATACTAACAATATATCAAATATCTTACAAAACGCCAATAAAATGCTATGATATTCATACATCAATAAAAAACATTAAGGAGAATTAAATGGAATCTTATTTAATTTGTCTAGATCTAGACGGCACGTTATTAACAGATGAAAAAGTAATCTCACCATATACAAAAAACGTTTTAACAACACTACAACAACAAGGTCATAAATTAATGATTGCTACTGGTAGACCTTATAGAGCCAGTCAAATATATTACCATGAATTAAATATGGATACACCCGTTGTTAATTTCAATGGTGCCTTTGTTCATCATCCAAAAGACGATCAGTTTGAGCCAATGCATGAAGTATTGGACTTAGATTTATCTAAAAACATCATTGAATCACTGAATGATTATGGCGTAACAAACATGATTGCTGAAGTTAAAGATTATGTTTTTATTAATAATTACGATCAAAAATTATTTGATGGGTTCTCTATGGGAAATCCAAAAGTTGAAACAGGCGATTTACTTAACTCATTAACTGAGTCTCCAACATCGATTTTAGTTGAAGCAGAAGAATTTATGATTCCTAGAGTCAAACAAATGCTCACACGTTTTTACGCTGAAAATATTGAGCATCGTCGATGGGGTTCACCATTCCCAGTAATAGAAATTGTTAAGCAAGGTATTAGCAAAGCACGTGGGATTGATTATGTGAAATCGTATTTAAATATTGATAGAAATCATATCATTGCTTTTGGAGACGAAGATAACGATTTGGAAATGATTAAATATGCGAAACACGGTATCGCGATGGACAATGGTTTAGATGAACTTAAACACGTTGCAAATCAAACTACATATTCTAATAATGAGGATGGCATTGGACGTTATTTAAACGACTATTTCCAATTAAATATGCCTTATGAAGAAACAGTAAAATCTAGTATAGAATCATAGATAGATACTTAAGGAGGCTTTTCATTATGAATAAAATTGTAGTAGTAGGTGCAGTTGCAGGTGGTGCAACGGTAGCCAGTCAAATTAGAAGACTTGATCAAGAAAGCGAAATTGTTGTCTTTGAAAAAGATAGAGATATGAGTTTTGCTAATTGTGCCCTGCCTTATTATTTAGGTAACGTGGTAGATTCGCGCAATAAGGTGCTTGAAGCAACACCTGAATCATTTTATGAAGCTAAAAATATTGTTGTCAAACCTTGTCACAAAGTAACATCAATCAATGACACAGAGAATACAATTACTGTCTATGATCGTATACAGGATACGTATTTTGAGACACATTATGATACTTTAATATTAAGTCCTGGCTGTAGTGCCAATTCATTAAATTTAGATAGTCCTATTGCGTTTACATTAAGAAACATGGAAGATACAGATGCAATTGAAACATTCATCAAAGAAAATCAAGTTAAAAACGCACTTGTCGTAGGTACTGGATATATTGGTCTTGAAATTTTAGATAATCTATATGAAAGAGGTATCTCCCCTACACTCATCCATCGTTCAACACATATTAATAAACTAATGGATCAAGACATGAATCAAGCAATCCTCGATGAAATGGATAAGAGAGATATTCATTATAGATTCAACGAAGAAATTTCAAAAGTTGTGGGCAATGCAGTGCATTTTGAATCTGGTAAAGTTGAAAATTATGACCTAATTATCGAAGGCGTTGGTGTTAAACCAAACTCAGAATTTATAAAAAATTCAAACGTTACTTTAGATGATAAAGGCTATATTCCAGTAAACGACCAATTTCAAACGAACATTCCAAATATTTATGCACTAGGTGATATCATTACGTCCCATTATCGCCATGTTGATTTAAATGCACACGTTCCTTTAGCTTGGGGTGCACATCGTGGTGCTAGTGTCATCGCCGAACAATTAGCTGGTGATCACAAGATACACTTTAAAGGTTATTTAGGCTCAAATATCGTAAAATTCTTCGATTATACATTTGCTAGTGTCGGTGTATCACCGAAAGAGCTTTCAAATTTTGATTATGCAATGGTCGAAGCAAATCAAGGTGAACATGCCGGTTATTACCCAGGAAATACCAAGCTGCACTTACGCGTTTACTTTGATAAGACAAATCGACGTATCATTCGTGCTGCAGCAGTAGGTATGAAAGGTGTCGACAAACGTATTGATGTACTATCAATGGCTATGATGCATAAACTCACTATCGATGAATTAGTTGAATTTGAAGTAGCTTATGCACCACCATACAGTAGACCCAAAGATATTATTAATATGATAGGTTATAAAGCACGAAATAAATAACTATATAAATAAAAGCCGTACATTTCCTAATGGAATTGTACGGCTTTTATTATTGTTATACACTTACGTTTATAAACCAAACATTTGCGTAATTGGACCCATAGGTAAAATAATACCTATAATCATCGTTAAGATGATTACTACAATCGTCGTCCACATTAAGCCATGACTAGGTTGCCCTTTTTTACGTTTAGTAATTGTTACTTCCATTAATGCAACTACAGCCACACCACATATCATTTTCAATGTAAGTAACATGTGCCCACCAGCAGCTCCTGATGAAAATGATTGAATCCAAACCCAAAATCCAGAAATTAAGACTAATAGCATAAATAGTCTTAATAGCATATGAATTGGTTTGAAATATGGTGATGCACCTTGTTTTTCTGAAAAATTAAAATAAGCAGCAAAGAACAAGATGATTAATAAAACCCAACTAGCAATATGCATATGTAACATACTTGATTACCCCCACACAATTTTTACTTCAAAAATATATAAAACAGAAGTATGTTGTCCCCTTTTAACTTTGAAGTCAAAAGATTACATCTCTTATCATACTCAATATAACTGTACAATTCAAAAAAACTACATTACTAATTTACAAAAAATAAAACTGGTTAACCCGCCATGGACTAACCAGTTAACAATAATCAATGATTATTTATCTGCAATAAAGTTTGTTAACGTACCAATATTATCTATTGTTACCTTAATTTCATCACCAGGTTGTAAGAATTGCGGTGGATTCATACCTGCACCAACACCCGCTGGTGTGCCAGTCGCAATAATATCTCCTGGATGTAATGCTACATATTTTGAAATTTCTTCTATTAATTCATCAATTTTAAGAATCATTTGACCTGTATTGCCATCTTGACGAATATCATTGTTAACTTTGGTTACAATATTGACATCTTCTGGCGTTGGTAATTCATCTTTTGTTACAATATATGGTCCTACAGGGCAACCCCCTGTTAAACTTTTAGATAAGAATGCTTGGTCCTGTGCATTTTGAGCTTTACGGTCTGTTATATCATTAATAATTGTATAACCATAAACATAATCTAAAGCGAGACCTTTAGGTATTTTCTCACCAGATTTGCCAATGACAATACCAAGCTCACCTTCATAGTCTAGTTGATCCGTAATATCTTTATGATTTGGTATCGTGCTATTATCACCAGTTAATGACGAAGCAGCTTTAGTAAAAACATACAAACGTTGTACTTCGTGATTTAACTCATTCGCATGATCTTGATAATTACGTCCAAAGGCAATTACATTATTAGTTGGCGTGACCGGTGGTAAAAATTCAATGTCGCTAAACTGAACTTTGTAATCTTCACCTTTACCACTGTCTTCCGCTGCAACAACCGCTTTACGAACTTGTTCTTGAAAATCTACGACTTGATTTTGTTGAAGACCATTTAATAACGTTTTAGGGTGAAATGAACCTTCAGCAAAATCTGCAAATACTTTCTTCAAGTCCCATGCAGCTTCTTCACGTTTTACTTTCACACCATATGATGTCTGTCCTTCATGTTTGAATGATAGGAATTTCATTCATTATCAGCTCCTCATCTATATCTTATTTCATATTATAACTATATTTACCACTAAATAACAAATATATAACTAGATAAGCCAAAAATTCAGGCCTTTTACCTAAACTAAAACGATTACTTCAAATATGTGACTTTTCGCCATAACCATTCTATTGGACCTTTACTGAATTTTTTCAAATAAAAATAGCAACCAATGACTTGTAAGCTATAAAAAATGATAACAATGAGATAGGATTGATATAATGGCAACTTGTTATATAACCCTAAGCCAAAGCCCATAAAAATAAATGTAAACATGATACTTTGAGTAATATAAACCGATAAGCTCAATTTACCGGGATACTTAAATATACGCATGATTTGTGCACCATGAACACTTTGACATAAATATACTATGAGTATAATATATCCTGCAGATACAATCGGGCCACCTACAGCATTGATAACAGCGAATGAACCATTATCATAATCAATAGCAAAAGGCATTTTAATACAATAGCCTAAAATAGCTATTAAACTCCCCCATTTCAAAAAGGATGAGCTTTTTGTTCGAATAAGTTCAATTAAATTCATCTTATATGCAGCAATACCGAAAAGGGCATAAGGTAAAAATTCCAGAAATGCAGATCCCATTAAAATATCCAACATACTATATAGATTCTCAAGAACGTTCAACTTTAAAAATGAATCATAGTGTCCATTCTGTTTAACATCGATAAATTGTTGCAGAGATATACCTAGATAGTTATTTTTCTCATAAACACCTTGCGTATAATTTAAAATGGCAAAAGGCACCACAAAGATAAGGATTTTAAACACAAATAAAATACTAGCTATTTTAATTAGCTTTTGGGCTTTCATTTTAATAAACAGTACTGCGAATAGCCCTGTAAATGCATAACCAAATAGGATATCACCTGAAAAGATAAACATACCGTGAATTACGCCGATGACTAATAAAAAGCTAAGTCTTCTGTAGATCATCGGATAAAATCGAATTTTTCTGATTCGACTATGCTCAAACATCATACCAAGTCCATACCCAAATAAAAAAGTGAATATTGGATAAAATGAACCTATAACAAACAGTGTAATCAAATGAAGTAATACAGCATTAAAGCCTTTTACTGTCTGAGACATTGAAGCCATCTCGTACGGAAGACTAAAAACTAAAATATTCATTAAAATAATGCCGAAAAGACTTATTCCTCGCAAAGCATCTAATTCAAATATTCTTTGTTTCACAGGCACGTGTAACGCTCCTTTTTATCCTTCTATAGATAACTGACCAAATTTAAAGAAATACAAGAATCCTTTCACATCGGTCTTCAATATTGTTTCTAATGTATTACGATAATGATTCATTTGAACCTTATAGCGTTCTCTCAATTGAGCACCAATCTCTTCATCTGACATATTTCTTCGTCTATTAAAGGCATCTGTCTTATAATCTACAAAATAATATTGTCCCTCTTTAACAAATATAAGGTCAATCATCCCTTGAATAATTGAAGCATCTTCTTCACTATGCTTGTTATGGTCAACCTCATTTTGATTAACAACAAATGGCAACTCGCGATATATTTCGTCACTTTCAGCAATTAATTGATACAAGTCACTTGCTATAAAATTGTAGATATCATCAAATCGGATATCTTGTTTGGCATCTTCAGGAATAATATGTTGCGCTATCAGATGATCTACGAGACGGTTTACATCTTCTTCGGTTAATCTATCCTTATTAAAAGGTAAGTGTTGCATAACTGTATGCATTAATGTACCTATTTCATTCGCTTTTCTTTGCTTACTACGGCTTAAAAATGCCGGTCTCTCATATGAAGTAGAACCAATACGATATTGTCTAACTCTATCATAGTTCGTATCTGATTGTTCCGTCTCATGCTGACGCTTCAACTCCGAAACCGACTGCTTTGAGGGCTTTTCTATAGCTGATTGATATGGATATTCATAGCTTAATTGATTACGAATTTGAGCTTGAAGTGCTTCATTTTTCGAATGATTCATTTCTATATCTGCTACCGTGCGCTGTTCGCTTACATCAGTGACTGTTTCTGACGCAATATCTTCATAAAAATCAGTGTTTAATTGTACATATGGTCGCATGGCTTGATCAACGCCCTCTATCGTCTGTTCAAAGCGCAACTCATTTGGCAATGATGAAGACTGGTATTTGGCTAGTATTGGATAAATCATATCAATCGGTCGTTGTGCTGTTATGCGATAACTCACCGGTAAATGGGATTCCGATACGGATACTTGTTCAAACTGTGAAAGTGTTTTTTCATCTTTAACTCTACCAATTAAAAAAAGTTGTTCTTTTGCGCGTGTTAAAGCAACATAAATGAGTCGCATTTCTTCTGAAACCATCTCTTTTTCAGCAATCGCTTTATATGTCACTGAAGATAACGACGGATAAGATAAATTACTTTCAACATCATAATACGCCATACCTAAACCATAACTCTGATTTAATATAACCGGCCGATGTAAATCATCACGTCTAAACTTACGAGAAAGCCCAGAATATATAACAAATGGAAACTCTAGCCCTTTACTGCTATGAATTGTCATCATTCTAACAACATCATCGTTCGGTCCGACTATATTCTCTTCACCAAAATCTTTACCACGTTCAATAAGTTCATCAATAAAACGAATAAATTGATACAATCCACGAAAACTTGAGTTTTCAAATTCGACCGCTTTGTTAAATAATCCATATAAATTCGCACGACGACCTTTACCACCAATAATGCCGCTAAAGTACTGTATGACGTAGTGATCATTATAAAATTTATCGATGAGTTGATAAACTGGATGACTTTGACTATAGTCTTGATATTGTTCGATATCTTCAAGGAATGACGCAAGTTTAGCTACTAATTTTTTATTAGCTACATCATTGGCCATGTAATGCTTTATCGATTGATAAAAGTAATCATCGTTTGGGCTAAATACACGTATATTAGATAACTCATCCTCAGTAAATTGATAAATAACCGAACGCATGAGACCGACTAAATAAATATCTTGTAAAGGGTTATCTATGGTTCTTAAAAACGATAAAATCAATTGCACTTCAGTTTGTTCAAAATAGCCTTCCTTGCTGTTCACATGAAATGGAATATTATGATCCTTAAATGCTTGTTGAATTTTACGCGCTTGTCCATATGATCTTTCTAAAATCACAATATCTTTATAGCTCGGTTTTCGATATTGTTCCATTTTAATATCATAAATTTCATGTTGCGACATTATTTTTTCAACTTGCTGTACAATATATTCTGCCTCTTGTTCTGATCCATTTAAGTCTGATGTTGCATCTTCAATTAACATATTCAACTGTACATCATGTGGTTTATGATCAAACGGCGCCCCATAATATAACTGTGCTGCATCGTCGTAAACAATTTCTCCTACTGCCTCGTCCATCATATGCTTAAATAAATAATTCGTCGTTGTTAATATTTCTTCCCTTGATCGAAAGTTCTGAGACAAATCTATGCGCATACCGTGTTCAGACCCATCAAGCGTAAAGCGATTATATTTCCCTATAAAAAGACTTGGATCTGCTTGTCTAAATTTATAAATAGACTGTTTCACATCACCAACCATAAACAAATTACCATCCGCTTCGCCACCACGTTTAATGCAGGCAATGATTTTTTCTTGAACACGATTGGTGTCTTGATATTCATCTACAAGGATTTCCTCAAATTGCTTGCGATACATATCTGCAATTTCTGACGGATTACCGTCTGAGTCCATCAAAATACGCAAGGCGAAATGTTCATAATCCGAAAAATCCAGTAAGTTACGACTTCGCTTTTTATGATTAAATTGTTCAATCACATCTGCTGTAACTTGCGCTAAATAAGCGACTCTTGGCGCTAAACGTTGCATATCTGTTTTTAAGTCAGCGGCTTCACGTGAAAAATAATCTTCTTGGACTTTACTCACTAACGCTTTGTAATCATCATAATGCTTTTTACCATCATCATATGCATCCATCATCATTTCATTAGCTTCTTTTATCTTTTTATTTTTTGCAGGAAAACGTGATTCAAATTGATGTTCAGCAATTTTTTGCGTATTTAACAAGCCACCTTCCATCGCTTCTGCTAAGAAACGGCGTTCTTTATCTAATACAGCGACTTGTTTATCTACTTCTTCCAACATCATAAATAAATCGTAACTCTTATTGAGTGCCTCTAACGCAGAATTCATAAATATCATCGCTAAATCATTAAGCAAATTGAATAATGTTTCTTGCTGTGATTCATCTTCGTATGGTGTTGACAAATGTTGTAGCCAATTTAATGGATTTGGGTTAGCAACACTAAAGTAATACATTTCTTTAATGGTATTCCTTAATTGATCATCATTACGGTCAGATGATAATTGCTCTGTTAAATCAACAAAATGAGGATCCAATATATCGTAATGGCGTTCTAGCACTTCATCGATTGTTTGCTCTAGTAATAATATATTTTCCGCTTCACTGCTTGTTCTAAAATTAGGATCAATATCTAAGACATCATAATGTTGTTGAATGAGTTTCAAGCAAAAGCTATGTAATGTAGATATCTGTGCTTGATGTATTTTGACACGTTGATTTTTCAAATGTGCATTGTCCGGATTTTCAATTGAAGCTTCTTGAATGCGTTGATCTACACGTTGTTTCATTTCACGTGCACTTGCATTTGTAAAAGTAACCACAAGCAATTTATCAACATCAATTTCATCTCTGATAATGCGTTGAATGATACGTTCAACAAGTACTGCTGTTTTACCAGAACCGGCTGCAGCTGCAACAAGAATATCCTGGCCTTTGGCATAGATACTCTTCCATTGGTTATCAGTCCATCGTGTCCCTGTTGGTTTCACTGGAATGGCATTCATCATTACTCACCCTCACTTTCTAAATCTACATCTTGGATTGCTTCAAGTGGATTGATTGATTCGTCAACTGTACGATATCGTTTACTATCAATCATGCCATCTACATGACAGACTGATTTATAATTACAAAAATCACATGGTAATGTTTGGTTATATTTCATTGGCGCAACTTCGGTATGACCATCCATGATATTTGACGCTGTTTCAATAAAGTTCTGCTTATTATGCTTAATTAATTTATAAATTGTCTGTTCATCGGCAACTTTACTATTACTTTTAATTCCGCCATCCTTTTTCAAACCTAACGGTACAATATCGGAATTGTAACTTGGTTCTAATCGTGTATCAAACGCATCTAAGACAGATGTGTCACTATTTAATAAACCACTGAGTTTAAACGAATTAATAAATTCGGTGTTTCTTTTATCTTCACTTAATTGATTCCAAGCTAATTTAATACGTGGTTCATGTACGTGAAAATATAGTAGACCTCCTGGTTTAGTCATATCTGTTAAACCAAGTCTTGATTTATTTTGCAGAACAATATCCATATAAGTCATCATTTGCATTTGCATGCCATAATATACTTTAGTTAAATCTAACGTACCACTGTACTTGGAAGACTTATAATCTATAATATTTACAAAACTTTCATCGCCTTGTTGGTATGTGTCGATACGGTCGATTTGCCCGCGAATATTGATTGGTATACCTTGTTTCGTTTGCAATGGTGCTGCTAATAACTCACTTTGATCTTTAGGTTTTCTTCTAAAGCTAGCTTCAAAACGTTGTGGTGTAAACTTAGTATGACTTCCTTGGTATTTAAGTGCAGTCAATGTCGTCTCAACAATGGCACCAATGCGTTGCGACAAATAGCGATAATACGCCGTTGAATTAAGTAAATTAAATTGAACTTCTGGTAATATTTCACTCAATGCTTCTGTCGTTAACTTGTGTATTTGTTTTGGATTTAAATTCTTAAAATCACCATTTACTTTTTCTGAAATGAATTTTAAAACCCGATGAAATATGTCGCCTAAGTCAAAATTTTCTAGTTTATATTTTGTACGTTCATTAAGTCTTAAACCATGAGAAGCAAAATGTTTAAATGGGCACGCCTGATATCCTTCAAAACGAGACACACTTGCATTAATGGTTGAGCCATATAATGCTTTAGATAATGATGGATTGAGTTGAACTGTCTGATTATCGTATGTTAAAGCAGAAAGTAAATAGCTTAAACCATCATTTAAGCGCGTATCATCTCTCATCACTTGATACGTATCTAACCAAGTTTCAGCTACCAATTCATCATCTAGCCATGCCTTCAAAGATTCAAAAAGCGCAATCTTAGTTTGATGAGGATGTTCCATTAACCTTAAAGGCTCTGCTTGATGTTGATGATGAATATTTTGTACTTCTAAATTTGTATACAATTGCTGAATTTGATGTAAGAATGGACTCGGCTCTTTCACATCACCACTCGCTCCCATCAATGCATATGAAAATGTGACATGCGCACGACTTCTTGTCATAGCAATATAACAAACAAATGCTTCATCCATTTGTAAAATATCAGCTGTGGGACTTAATTCGATTGATGACTGCTCTTGGAAATACTTTTTCTCTTCATCTGTAATTAAACTAGATGCAGTCACCGTTTGTGGCAACACGCCATCATTAGCCCCTACAAGGTAAACATGTTGTTTATTATCCACTTTCGCTAAATCCATAGTTCCAATACTCACTTGGTCTAATGTCTGCGGAATCATAATAAATTCTAGTTGTTCTAATCCAATATCAAAGAGTTCTAAGAAGCGCGTTTTTGACATGCTTTGATCATCAAATACTGTCACTAAATCATCTAGTGTTTGTATAAGACCATTCCATATTTGATCTATCTCTTCGGCTTTTTTATGTTCACCATTAAAGTCTAATGCATCTCTATCTGTCATTAATTGACTTGGCAAATCAAATGCTTCCATCGCTTCATAAAATGCAGTCGCAAAAGCGATCGCTGTGCTAGCATTATTTATTTTCTCCTCAAATAACATGACTTTTTTCATTACGTCATTTTTTAATTGAATGACACGCTCAAAGGTTTCGCGTTCTTCATCTGTTAATGGCTGGCGTTTCAAACCCATTTTTCTAAATTGTTCTATATCAAAGTATTTGTCGTCTATCCAACGCTTGCCATATATACCGCGCTCTAATACAAAGTTCTCTAATATATCAATAAGATATTGGCTATCTTTAAATTTTTTAGTTAAAACATTTGTTTTAAACAAACGCATTAATGGATCAAATTGCCATCCAGTTTGGATAACTTCTATAAGTGAACGTATCATTTCCATTATTGGATGATGCGTCATAGATGACTTAACATCTATGTTGTATGGTATATCGTACTGTGGCAATATAGATTCCATTAAATAAGCATATGATTCGTCTCTATATAAAATAGCAATATCTTGGAAACGACGACCTTGTTCACGATTTTCTCTTAAGATACGTCGCGCAACTTCGTTAATTTCTTCACGCATGCCAGAAGCTTCTAGAATTTCAACATTACCTTCTGTTGGAATAGGCTCAAACTGTAATGCATTGAAATTGTGTTCCAAGTGTTTCAAGTCTTTGTGTATGAATCGCTGCACATCCAAAAACTGTCTACTATGTAATTGTATATTTAAATTATTCGCAATTTCTTCTATATGCGTCAATGATTCAGAGGGTTTTCTAAACAAACTAAAAAGATCTCTATCACCATCAGTCGTTAATACAATCGTCACTTTTTTCGCATATTTTACTAAACTTTGTATGATTTGATACTCTAATGTTGAAAAGTTGTGGAAACCGTCTATATAAATTTCTGCGCGTTTAAGCCACTCAGATTGGTCCATCATTTCTATAAACCGCTGCAAACTATCCTCTGTTGATACATATTCACCATTGATTCTATCTTCTAAGTGTTTGTATACCAATGCTATATCTTGTAATTTATGCTTTGTTCTCGTTTGTAAATTATTTTCCGCAATATACATTTCTAGTTGTTGTGGCGATACCGCATATTTTTTAAAATCCTGTATTTGTTCATATAGTTTCTCGCTAAAACCATAATATTTTACCTGTGATTGATATAACCTTAATTCAGACTGATGTTGTTGTATGATGTCATATATCATCATTTCTGTGCCTGCTTTTGATAATTGTTGTTCCATCAATCCGCCGACTTCTTGAAATACACGATAGCTCAAACGTTCAAAGTGCAATACCTCTGTTCTCAAACTACCATTTAATGTTTTGTCGTTTACAAATGCTTGTTCAAGTTGAAACGTATTTTGCGTAGGCGCAATTAATACTATCGGATCTCCTAATGGATCTTGTTTCATTTTTTCTTTAATTTCTTCAATAATCGCTTTTGATTTCCCAGTACCTGCTCTACCGATATACGCATTTAATTCCATTATCTACGCCAACTCCTTTGACTCACATTTTAACATATAAAGCTATCTGTTATGACTTCTTACACCTATCATAGTTAATTAATTACCATAAGCATTTTACTTATTATATACGTCTATAAGCAATGTCGTAATATTTACATATCTACTTACCATTCACTATTTTTTTATTCACTTTATTATAAGACTGTACAAACTTAAAATATAAAAAATGAACTGGAAACCTACTTGGTCTACAGTTCATTTTTTAATTATTGTAATAGACAATGAAATCATCTATTGGTACGAGCGTTCTATCTCTTACACAATTTATCTACTTTCCATAATCTGTATCAGGATTGAATCCAAATTTCATTTCATTTAGTGGCCAGAAACTGAATGATACCTTACCGACTATTTGATCTTCGTCAATTAAACCAAACGAACGACTATCTTTACTTACTTCACGGTTGTCTCCTAACACTAACAACTTACCTTTAGGAATTTTATTCTTTTCATCTACTTGATTGATATCTTTAGTTTCAAAGCTTCCTGTAATGTAATTATATTGTTTATGCTTCTTATTATAATCCAAGTAAGGTTCATCTACTTTTTTACCGTTAACGTACAATTCATCTTTCTTGTACTCTACGTTGTCACCTTCTGTACCAATCACACGTTTTACATAATCATTTTCTTTTGTAGCATGGAATACAACAACATTTCCTTTTTCAATGCCACTTAAATTTTTAGAAAATAAATTTACAATCACACGTTCTCCATCTTTCAATGTCGGATCCATAGAGTCACCTTTAACTGTATACGGTTTAGCCACAAAGTTAACAATCAGCAATACTAATGCAACTGCTACTACAATGGATACAATCCATTCGATTATCTCTTTTCTCAATTTTTACACCTCGTCTATTTAATTGAAGTCTACCGTGAATTTTTTAAATGGGTAATATCTCATACTAACATTACCGATAATATCTTCTTTCTTAATATAGCCCAATGTCCTAGAATCATGCTTATTCGTACGTTGATCATTGAGCACAAAATAAGCATTTGGTGGTATGATATCACTTTCAGAATTTTTTATATCCCTAAGTGATAAATTTTCTATGCTGTTTTGGGTATAAGGTTCATCAACTTGCCTATCATCTCTAATAAGCTTACCGCCTTTAAAAGCAATCGACTGCCCAGGTTTGCCAATAATCCTACTATATTGAATATCATCACCATTACGATACATTATAATATCATTATTATCTAACAAATCAAATGTTGATTGTATTTTATTTACAAATATACGATCATTTTCCTTTAGATTCGGAGACATTGTATTATCTTTCACCACCGAACCAGTAATAACAAAAGCTTGAATCAACAGTACTATAATAATCGCAATTATAATTGAAATCAAATGTTTTAATATTTTTCGCAAGTTGTCACTCCTCCGACGAACTCATAAAATGTTTCTCAATCTTCCTTCCAACGAACCAAACGATGATAATGACAACCACAATTGTAATCAATCGTGTTGGATTAGAGAATAAAGTCGTAATATCATTGCCTAACCAACCAACGAGTCCAATCATGATAAACTTAGAAATAATCAGCACAGTTAGATAAGCATGCGCTTTAATATGGGACATACTTGCAACGATATTTACGAGTGCACTTGGTGTAAATGGAAAGCACATTAAAATAAAGATAGGAATAACGCCTCTTCGATCGATAAAATGAATCAACCTCTGCACAGAAGTACGTTGCTGAACCTTTTTCATATACTTTGTATTATTTAATCTTCTGAAAAACAAGAAGACAATATAACTCCCTGCAACTGTCCCAGCCCAAGCTAATACAGTACCTATAAACCACCCAAAAGCATTGACGTTTACAATGATAAACACAATGATTGGTAAAATCGGAATAAAAGCTTCAATAAAAGGTAGCAGGAAACCTGCAATATAACCTAAACTACCAAACATATCAAACCAATGCTGTACTTGCTCCTCTGTCATTAAATCAACCCTCATTATAACTATTCTATATAATTATAAGTGTAAAGTTGCTTATTTAAAACTATAAAGTATTCAGCATGTGATAAATCGGTCTCAAGAATGAGCTTGCTATCATGTATTAGATTTATGCATACGATAAAAATGCATAAAAAGAGTGCGACGCTATAAACGTCACACTCTTTTTCATTGTCATTACATATTTTAATGTAAGCAATCTAACTTCAAACTACTAGAAAATATTATAAACGTTTTTCTAATGCTTCTTTTTTATCTTCAAATCCTTGTTTACCTAATAAAGCGAACATATTTTGTTTATATGCTTCTACGCCAGGTTGGTTAAATGGATTAACACCCAATTGGTAACCACTCATTGAACAAGCTAATTCAAAGAAGTAAACAACGTAACCAAATGTTTCTTCATCAAGACGAGGTATATTTACAACGATATTAGGTACACCACCGTCAGTATGCGCTAATAATGTACCTTCAAACGCTTTTGTATTTACTTCATCGATTGTTTTTCCAGCTAAATAATTTAAACCATCTAAATTATCACTATCTTCTTCAATCGTAATATCATGTTTTGGATTATTTACTTTAACAACAGTTTCAAATAAGAAACGACGACCTTCTTGTACATATTGTCCAAGTGAGTGTAAATCTGTTGTGTAGTTTGCACTTGATGGATAAATACCTTTGTAGTCTTTACCTTCAGATTCACCAAATAATTGTTTCCACCATTCATTGAAATATTGCATTGATGGTTCATAGTTAATTAACATTTCTGTATCATAACCTTTTGCATATAAAACGTTACGAATCGTTGCATATTGATAAGCAATATTATCTTCTAAATTCTCAGATGACAATTCTTCACGTGCTTTCGCTGCACCTTCCATCATTGCTTTAATGTCAATACCAGCAACTGCAATTGGTAATAAACCAACAGCTGTCAATACTGAATAACGGCCACCGATATCATCAGGCACTACAAATGTTTCATAACCTTCATTTGTAGCTAATTGCTTCAATGCACCTTTTTCTTTATCTGTAGTAGCAAAGATACGTTTTTTCGCTTCTTCTTTACCATATTTATTTTCTAAAAGTTGTTTAAACAATCTGAATGATACGGCTGGTTCAGTCGTAGTACCAGATTTAGAAATAACGTTTACTGAAAAATCTTTACCGTCTAGATAATCTATTAATTCTTGAGTATAAGTAGATGATAAGTGATTGCCAACAAATACAATTTCAGGATATTCATCGCTATTTCTAAATGAAGAAGTTAGCATTTCAATCGCAGCACGTGCACCTAAATAAGAACCACCAATACCAATAACTACGAATACTTCCGAGTTGTCTTTGACACGTTTTGAAGCTTCTAAAATACGTGAGAATTCTTCTTTATCATAATCAACAGGAAGATCAATCCAACCAAGAAAGTCGCTGCCTGCGCCAGTACCTTTATGGATAGTATTATGAATTGATTTAACTATATCTTTTTGTTGTTGTAGTTCATGTTCGCCAAAAAATTCTAAAGTTTTACCATAATCTAATTGAATATGCGTCATATTGAATTGCCTCCAGTGTTTTTAATTTCATTATTATTTTACTAAGTTTATTTTGACTATTCAAACAACTAGCCTATCGTTTATCAAAAATAATAGTTAAACCTTATCATCCAAGAATAATGAGCTTTATAATTTATTCACTATTATATACATTACATTTCCCCTTCCTATAACATAAATTCATATTTAAAGACATATAAATCAACTTTCATACTAAAGATCAAAATATTATATGCATATTTATGTAAAATAATGGTTTTATTTTCATTCATAATCTGCTATACTATCCATATCAAATTCATAAAAAAGACAAATTCAATCAAATTAAATGAGGTGGCAGTATGAAAGAGAAAATCGTATTAGCATATTCAGGTGGTTTAGACACTAGTGTGGCAGTTAAATGGTTATTAGATAAAGGTTATGATGTGGTTGCATGTTGCTTAGATGTCGGTGAGGGTAAAGATTTAGAATTAGTACATCAAAAAGCATTAGATATGGGGGCTATAGAATGTCATATTATTGATGCTACAGAAGAATTCAGCCAAGATTATGTATCGTATGCAATCAAAGGCAATCTAATGTATGAAGGAACATATCCTTTAGTATCAGCATTATCAAGACCTTTAATTTCAAAAAAACTCGTTGAAATTGCTAGCAAAACAAACTCAGTAGGTATTGCGCATGGATGTACAGGTAAAGGAAATGACCAGGTACGTTTTGAAGTTGCAATTAAAGCATTAGACCCTGAATTAAAAGTATTTGCACCAGTAAGAGAATGGGCATGGAGCCGTGAAGAAGAAATCGATTATGCAATTAAGCATAATATTCCAGTCCCTATTCAACATGATTCTCCTTATTCAATTGACCAAAATTTATGGGGTAGAAGTAATGAATGTGGCATTCTTGAGGATCCTTATGCTGCACCACCAAAAGATGCATATGATTTAACAAACGAATTAGAAGACGCGCCAGATGAAGCCGAAGAAATTGTACTCTCTTTTGAAAAAGGTATCCCTGTCGCTTTAGATGGCACAGCTTATAAATTAAGTGAACTCATCTTAGAATTGAACAAACTCGCAGGTAAACATGGGATTGGTAGAATAGATCACGTAGAAAATAGACTCGTTGGTATTAAATCAAGAGAAGTCTATGAGACACCCGCAGCAGAAGTAATTATGAATGCACATAAAGCGCTAGAAACAATTACACTGACAAAAGATGTTGCACATTTCAAACCAGTTATTGAAAAACAATTTTCTGAACAAATATATAATGGCCTATGGTTCTCCCCGCTTACAGATAGTTTAAAAATATTTGTTGATAGTACACAAGCACACGTTACTGGTGATGTACGTCTTAAATTGTACAAAGGCAATGCTATCGTCAATGGTAGACAATCACCTTATACGTTATACAACGAAAAATTAGCAACTTATACAAAAGAAGACGCATTTAATCAAGAATCTGCAGTTGGTTTTATTGATATCTTTGGATTACCTACAAAAGTCAATTCAATGTTACACGGTGGCTATAAAGATGAGCAATAAAGCATGGGGTGGTAGATTTAGCGAGCAACCTGAGGATTGGGTTGATGAATTCAATGCCTCTATCCACTTCGATAAGACGTTAATTCAGTATGATGTGCAAGGGAGTATTGCACATGCAAAAATGTTAGCGAAACAAGATATCATTACAGATTCAGACTGCGACCAAATTATTGAAGGTTTAAATGCCATATTGAAGGATTATGAACAAGATAATTTAGAATTGGATGCTTCGTTAGAAGATATTCATTTAAATATTGAACATGAATTAATTAAGCGTATTGGTGATGCTGGAGGTAGATTACACACTGGTCGTAGTAGAAATGATCAGGTTGCTACAGATATGCATCTCTATACAAAAGCTGAAGTCAATGCTTTGATTGAATTAATTACACAATTTCAACATACAATTGTAAATACTGCTGAATCGCATATTAACACTATTATGCCAGGCTATACACATTTACAAAGAGCACAACCTATTTCATTCGCGCACCATATACTAACTTATTATTGGATGTTGGAAAGAGATAAATCACGTTTTCAAGATAGTTTAAAACGCATTGATATTTCTCCTTTAGGTGCGGCCGCATTAAGTGGTACTACCTATCCGATTGATCGTCATGAAACGCAATCACTTTTGGATTTTAGTGCCATATATGAAAATAGTATGGATGCCGTGAGTGATAGAGATTATATTGTTGAAACATTGCACAATATTTCATTAACGATGGTACATTTGTCACGTTTTGCTGAGGAAATTATTTTTTGGTCTTCAGCTGAAGCAAATTTTATTACCTTATCAGATGCTTTTTCAACTGGTTCATCCATTATGCCTCAAAAAAAGAACCCAGATATGGCTGAACTTATAAGAGGCAAAGTTGGACGTACAACTGGTCACTTGATGAGTATGTTGATGACACTCAAAGGTCTACCTTTAGCATACAATAAAGATATGCAAGAAGATAAAGAAGGATTATTTGATGCCGTTCACACCTTAAAAGGATCCTTACGCATATTTGACGGTATGATAGATTCAATGACCGTTAATGTCGAACGTCTACAACAAACGGTATACAATGATTTTTCAAATGCGACTGAACTCGCAGACTATCTTGTGAATAAAGGTGTCCCTTTTAGGAGCGCACACGAGGTTGTTGGTAAAATTGTGCTTTGGTCTATTCAACATAATATATATTTATTAGATGTACCTTTAGAACAATATCAGAGTACAAATGAACTGATAGAAGCGGATATCTATGATTATTTAAAACCAGAAAATTGTGTAAGCAGAAGAATTAGTTACGGTTCGACGGGTCAATCATCGGTACAACAACAACTCGATATCATTCATAAACAACTCAATGACTAAACATGCATAGATTTTTAATATGTCATTAGGTCGCATATAATAGTTAGAGTCTGGGACAAAAATAGATGTTCCAGACTCTTCTTCAATTAGGTAATAGATGACTAGGAAAACTCTATTAGAAATTTGGGGTTCAGTTTCATCTTTATTTTAAAAGTTTCCATTGTCTTCACTTTAGATTCTATAACTATATATTTCTTTTAAAATTGTAAGCTTAAAATTAATTTTATTTATTTTGAATTATAATACTGTAAATTCTATTCTCATCCCCCTCTTTTTTATGTACTGTGAGTATATAGTTCATATTAAGGAGTGTCGTCATTATGAAACATACACATAAGCTAATCGTTTCTAGTATAACTGCTTTAACATTATCGGGTTTGTGTACTTCATCATTTATTGAAGCTTCGGGAAACGGTAATACCTATACGGAACAGTCAAACACTACAAAGCAACAAAGCGGGTCTAGTAATCAATCACAACAAAGCCAAAAGAAAGTACAAAATTTGACAGCCGAAAAATTCACGACAATTGCACACAGAGGTGCGAGCGGCTATGCACCGGAACATACTTTTTTCTCATATGATAAGAGTCATAATGCCATAGGTGCCTCATACATAGAAATTGATTTACAGATGACTAAAGATGGCCATTTAGTTGCAATGCATGATGAAACAGTAGATCGTACAACAAATGGAACAGGTAGAGTGGATCAATATACATTAAAAGAATTAAAACAATTAGATGCAGGCAGTAAATTTAATAGTCAAAATCCGCAATATGCTAATTCAAATTATAAAGGTGCAAAAATTCCAACCCTAGATGAAATTTTAGAGCGTTATGGAACATCAGCTAATTACTACATTGAGACAAAATCGCCTGATGTTTATCCAGGTATGGAAGAAAAATTATTGGATTCCCTTAATAAACATCATATGTTAAATAAACAATCACTTAATAATGGTCATGTTTTAGTACAATCTTTTTCACAAGAAAGTTTACTTAAAATGCAGAAACTAAACTCAAATGTGCCATTAATCCGTTTACTTGATAAAGGTGAATTATTAGCTTTATCTCAGCAAGATTTTAATGAAATTAGAAATTATGCAATTGGTGTAGGTCCTGAAGCCTCTGATTTAACAACACAAAATGTTAAAAATCTTAAAAAAGCTGGTTTACTTGTACACCCATTTACAGTTAATGACCCAGAAGATATGAAGCGATTGAATCATTATGGTGTTGACGGTGTATTTACAAATTATCCAGATCTATACAAACAAGTAATAAATGAAGGAGAACAGAATAAATATTAATTTTTGTTTATTCCTTTATTTTTAAATCCATTAAACAACATACGAAAAAACGACAATTGCTGATAAAAACAGCAATTGTCGTTTTTGTTATATCTGTATTGGCTTATGCCCAACCACGGTAACGTGCAGCTTCTGCCGTACGTTTAACACCTACAATATATGCAGCTAAGCGCATATCAATTTTTCTATTTTGAGATAATTCATAAATTGTGTCAAAGGCTGTTGTAAGCTTTTCACGCATTTTCGTGTTAACTTCTTCTTCAGTCCAATAATAACCTTGGTTATTTTGCACCCATTCAAAGTATGAAACTGTAACTCCACCAGCACTTGCTAATACATCAGGTACGAGTAGAATATCACGTTCAGTTAATATGCGTGTTGCAGCTGGTGTAGTTGGTCCATTTGCCGCTTCAACAACAATATCAGCTTTAATATCATGAGCATTGTCTTCAGTAATTTGATTCGCAATGGCTGCAGGAACTAAAATATCACAATCAATTTCAAATAATTCTTTATTTGAAATTGTTTCATCAAATAAGTTCGTAACCGTACCAAAACTATCTCTTCTATCTAATAGGTAATCAATATCTAAACCTTCTGGATCATGTAATGCACCATACGCATCTGAAATCCCAACAATTGTTGCACCCATATCATACAAGAACTTAGCTAAGAAACTACCAGCGTTACCAAATCCTTGGATGACAATACGCACACCTTTAAGATTTAGTCCTCTTCTTTGTGCCGCTTGTTCGATAGCAATGACAACACCTAGTGCAGTAGCACGGTCACGTCCTTGTGAACCACCTAATACAATCGGTTTACCAGTGATAAACCCTGGAGAGTTAAATTTATCTAGCGAACTATACTCATCCATCATCCATGCCATAATTTGAGAGTTTGTAAATACGTCTGGTGCTGGAATATCTTTTGTCGGTCCAACAAATTGAGAAATTGAACGAACATATCCGCGAGATAGACGCTCTACCTCATGAATACTCATTTGACGTGGATCGCACACGATACCACCTTTACCACCACCGTATGGTAAATCTACAATGCCACATTTCAATGTCATCCACATTGATAATGCTTTAACTTCTTCTTCATCAACGTCTGGGTGGAAACGAACCCCACCTTTTGTTGGTCCAACAGCGTCGTTATGCTGTGCACGATAACCAGTAAATGTTTGTACAGTACCATCATCCATACGTACAGGAATTCTAACTTGTAGGAAACGTAAAGGTTCCTTTACCAAATCATACATACCATCGTCAAATCCCAATTTATGCAATGCTTCCTTAATAATTTGTTGCGTAGAAGTAACTAAATTATTATTCTCAGTCATGATTCATTTCGCCTCTTTTTCGTTACTAATGATTTCGCTTTCATGATAATTGTAACATAAGATTTACCTTTTTAAAGGGGTTTCAGAACATATGTTACAGAAATGTGAATTTACTCAAAAACACTTCTAACTTTGTCTAATGCAAAGTCTAATTCTTCCTTAGAAATAATAAGTGGTGGTGCAAATCTAATTACCGTATCATGCGTTTCTTTACATAATAAACCTTGCTCTTTTAAAGATTCACAGAATGGTCTTGCTGCTTCATTAAGTTCAATTCCGATAAACAATCCACGTCCACGTACTTCTTTGATTGCTGGGTGGTCTATTTTTTCTAATTCTGATTTAAAATAATCACCTAACTCTAAAGAACGTCCTGGTAAATCTTCATCGATAATGACATCTAGCGCTGCATTTGAGACTGCACAAGCAAGTGGATTACCACCAAATGTTGATCCGTGTGAACCAGGTGTGAATACACCTAATACTTCTTCATCTGCTAATACCACTGAAATTGGCAATACACCGCCACCTAAAGCTTTACCTAGAATATAAACATCCGGTTTTACATTATCCCAATCTGTTGCAAATAATTTACCTGAACGTCCAAGACCAGCTTGAATTTCATCAGCGATAAATAAAACGTTATGCTCATCACATAATTCTCTAATTTGTTTCAAATAACCTTCTGGAGGTACATTAATACCTGCTTCTCCCTGTATCGGCTCAATCAGAATAGCTGCAGTATTTTCATTAATTGCTGCTTTAACAGCCTCAATATCGCCAAAATCTACTTTACGGAAACCATCTAATAACGGGCCATACCCACGTTGGTATTCAGGTTCAGACGATAAGGAAACAGGCGCCATTGTTCGACCATGGAAGTTACCATTGAAAGCAATAATTTCTGCCTTATCTGGTTGTATATTTTTAACATCATAAGCCCAACGACGTGCTGCTTTTAATGCAGTCTCAACTGCTTCCGCACCAGTGTTCATCGGTAAAGCTTTTGCTTTGCCAGAAAGCTTACAAATTTTTTCATACCATTCACCTAGATTTTCACTATGGAAAGCGCGTGAAACTAATGTAACTTTATCCGCTTGTTCTTTCAAAGCTTGGATAATTTTAGGATGTCTATGACCTTGGTTTACAGCTGAATATGCAGATAACATATCCATATATTTATTTCCTTCAGGGTCTTTGACCCATACGCCTTCCGCTTCCGAGATAACAATTGGAAGTGGTACATAGTTTTGTGCACCATAATGATTTGTTACTTCAATGATTTCTTCTGATCTTGACATGATATCTCCCCTTTGTAAAAATTTAAGAGCAAAAATGACTCCTAAGCAATACTCACTCATAGCATAACGTATTTACACGTGAACTGAAACTATTTTCTAAAACAGCTTACTCAATCACTGTTCAACGTCTTAAATACGCTATTTTTTGTATTGTTAAATTCATATATACAATTGTCAAAATTATGTAAGCCCTTACATATATAATGACATAACCCTAACTATGATTACAAGAAAATTTCCTTAAATTTAAAAATAAAATTAACTATTATTATTTTTAAATTTAATTGTATGTTTAAGCATTATATTCGTAAAAAACGCATAAATCTTCTGGATTCATTCATCAGAAAATTTATGCGTTCAAATGTGTTATTTATTTGTTATCTGTTCTTGGTAATGGGTAGAATCCTCGATTGAATTGATCCCATAAATTTGGTGGTAAATGATGTCTATCTTTTCTTTCAGGATCAAATTGTGAAATGATTTCATCTTCTTTACCGTCTTTAATTTTACTAATAAAGTTGTGATCTAGTAATATTTCTCTACCTAAAGCAATAAGATCAACTTTCGTAGACTCAATTGCTTCAATTGCTTGATCAGCAGTAAAGATTGAACCAATTCCAATTAATGGCATACGGCCGTCCATCCATTCTAATAATAATTGTACACGTTCTTGACCTTTATATTTACCTTCACGTGTTTTAGAATGTATATCCATTAATGATACATGTAGATAGTCTAATGGTTTTTCAATTAAATGCTTAACCAATGTTTCAGTAATTTCCATGCTTATACCTGGAGATTCTACTTCTTCTGGTGAAAGTCTATAGCCAACAATAAAATCTTTACTACCATACTTTTTAACCGTTTCGGTTACTTCATCAATCACTTCTGAAGCGAATTTCAAACGGTCTTCTCCCCATTCATCATCACGACGGTTGTAATAAGGTGAAACAAATTGATGAATTAAATAATGGTTGGCACCATGAATTTCTACGCCATCGAATCCAGCATCAATGACTCTCTTCGTTGCCTCTCCAAATGCTTTAATTGTTTCTTTAATTTCATCTACTGTAATTTCACGTGCATGGTGTTCTTCTTGCTCACCAAAACTTTTCATTGAAATCGGACTAGGTCCAGCAACATCTCCACCCGGTGTTAAATTAGGTAATGATTGTGCACCACCGTGATGAATTTGAACAATTGCTTTAGCACCGTTTTTCTTCATAGCTTGCGCTAAACGTTTTAAACCTTCTAAATTCGAATCATGTGCAACAGATGGTTGACCAGGGAATGCTTTTCCTAAATCGGTAACGTTACTCGCTGCGGAAATGGCTAATCCTACATCTTTTGAGCGTTGTTCCATATATACGACTTCTTCATTAGAAATAGAGCCATCATCATTAGATGATACATGTGTTAATGGCGCTAATACAAAACGATTATCTAATTCAACTTTATTCGGTAAAGTTAATTTTTCAAATAATGGTTGGAATTTTTGATTCATGTTTACTGTTCCTCCTAAATGTACTTTTAAAAAGTTTGGATAATTTTTAATACTTTTTTATTTTAGCTACCTCAGTTTTAATTTAAAATAAATATGCTCACGCATATATTTTTGTATAGCCATATTCGCATACTTTAAAACAAATACTCACTTTATTGTCATATTTACTAAAATGTTATAAACAAAAAAGCTGCCATTTCAATCATGAAATGGCAGCTTTTTCAAAAGATAAATTACTCATCTTTAATCGCGTTTTTGGACTGCTTTATCCAAACCGGTAAGCGTTCTTTAATTGTTTGAAACCCATATCGTTCGGTCTCTTTAATTTCATCTAACACTGACTGTTTTTCTTTCTTACGTTCATAATTTTTAAAATAGTCATTATCTTTTAAAGAAAGATTCAGTTTACCTTCATCATCAATTGAAATCACTTTCGCTCTTACAATTTGCCCTTCTGATAAAAACTTTTTTAAATTATGGACGTAATCATCCATAATTTCAGAAATATGAATTAAACCTTCAGCATTGTCAGGGGTTTCTACAAAAGCGCCATACGGTTGAATACCAGTCACACGAACTTTGACATGTTGACCTACTTTATAGTGATTATTCAACGTGATAACCCCTTATTTCGTTTTTCTTAACACTATTATAATAGCATACATTATACGATGGCACTAATATTATAGTAGAAAAATTTCACATTTCATTCATAGGCAGACATAAATCAGTGGTTCATCATGATTACAGCAATGGATAAAACATACGTATGCCACGCTGATTATTATTGCATTGATATATTACTGCCAACGATGTCTATGCCTTTAAAATTCGTCGATAAAAAAAAACCTAGATATACCCATACGATTTATTGGGTTGATCTAGGCTTTCAATTCGTACTTTAATTTACAATGTCATTCGTATTATTCGACTATTTCAATTGAATCGATTGTTATATCATGTAATGGTTTATCTTGTGGCCCTACTTTAGTGTTTGCTATGTCTTCTAAAGTATCCTTACCTTCAATCAGTTGACCAAACACTGTATGTTTTTGATCTAACCATGGTGTGCCACCCGTTTCAGCATATGCTTTAACGATTGGCTCTGGCCAACCACCGTCAGCTAACTGACTCAACATTGATTCAGGTACTTCATTCATTTGTACTATAAAGAATTGTGAACCATTCGTATGTGGACCAGCATTTGCCATAGATAACGCACCATAAATATTAAAGGCTTCTTTTGAAAATTCATCTTCAAAAGGTTCACCATAAATACTTTCTCCACCCATACCTGTAGCTGTTGGGTCGCCACCTTGTACCATAAAATCATTAATGACACGATGGAATGTTACACCATTATAGTAACCATTTTTCGCATGTGTCACAAAATTTTCTACAGTTTTTGGTGCTACATCAGGTAATAGTTTAAAGGTCATATCTCCTTTATTTGTGTGCATAATCAATTTAATTTCATTACCGTTAATTTCTGTATTTAACTGAGGATAGTTCGTCATTTTTATTCTCCATTTCATGTTAAGATGATATATGTATTCTAACATAAAAGAAGGGATGGAATGAATCATGTTATATCGTTTTTCACATAAAACTGGCAGTTACGGCGTTACCATTAAGGAAGAAGATGAAAATCAAGTACTCGTACAAGTTGAACAAGTCATTAAACACCCTAAACAAGGGGATTTGCATAATCCAACAGAAACAGAAAATGTTTTCTTTCACGAAAGAAAAGCACTGAGTCAATATGAAAAGCGTTACACTAAAAAATCTCATTTAAGACCTTTTAATGTAGAACCATTACCATATAAAGTATCTTTACAACAAGCTATTACACATTTAGAAGAAAAATTAAAAGCTGAAAATACATTGCACGCAACAATGTCGCTTGAAAATCTACAGCGTCTCAAAGCAGATTATTCACTTCAATATAAACAAAATTTTGAATAAAAATACCGTGTTTCTTCTTATTTAACAACACATATATTTCAAGTCCTTCAAGGCTTAAACACGTTTTTCAGAACTCTTCAATTCATGTATAATGAATTTATAATAAATTTTAAAAGGAGGATAATATAATGAGTTTGTTACATATAGCGGTACTATTACCGTTGATATTTGCACTCATTATTCCATTTGTATATCGGTTCTATAAACGGATACATTTAGGATGGTTTGTGTTACCTATCCCCGTCGTCTTATTTATATATTTTTTATCATATATTTCAACAACGATGTCAGGCAATACCATTATGGAAAAAGCAAATTGGATGCCGCATTTTGGTATGAACTTTAATTTGTATGTAGATGGTCTTGGTTTATTATTCAGTTTACTTATAACTGGCATTGGCTGTTTAATTATACTGTATTCTATAAGCTATTTAAGTCGACAAGAGCAATTAGGACATTTTTATTGTTACCTATTGCTTTTTATGGGTGCAATGTTAGGTATTGTATTATCAGATAATTTAATTATCTTATATTTATTCTGGGAATTAACTTCATTTTCAAGTTTCCTTCTTATTTCATTTTGGCGTGATAAACAAGCCTCAATTTACGGAGCACAAAAATCAATGCTCGTTACTGTATTTGGCGGTTTATCACTTTTGGGTGGTATTATCTTACTTTCCATTGCCGGTGGAACAACAAGTATTCAAGAATTGATAAGTAATGCCTCAGAAATCCAAACAAGTCCATTTTTTATTTTCTCTATGATTCTGGTATTAATTGGTGCAATGACTAAATCTGCACAATTTCCATTTTATGTTTGGTTACCAGATGCGATGGAAGCACCAACGCCTGTTAGTGCATATCTTCACTCAGCAACTATGGTTAAAGCTGGGCTTTACTTAGTGGCACGTATGACACCTATATTCGCAGTGTCTCAAGGTTGGATTTGGACAGTGACTGCTGTTGGCCTCATCACACTATTTTGGGCATCATTAAATGCAACAAAACAACAAGATTTGAAAGGGATACTCGCATTTTCTACTGTATCTCAACTAGGTATGATTATGGCAATGCTCGGTATAGGCGCAGTAAGCTTTCATTTTGAAGGTGCTGAAAGTCAAATTTACATCGCAGCATTTACGGCAGCCATCTTCCACTTGATTAACCATGCTACCTTTAAAGGTGCACTATTTATGATTACTGGTGCTGTTGACCATTCAACTGGTACCCGTGATGTCAAAAAACTGGGCGGTTTATTAACCATTATGCCTATTTCATTTACCATCACATTAATCACTTCTTTAAGTATGGCAGGCATACCGCCATTTAATGGTTTTTTATCTAAAGAAAAATTTTTAGAAAGTATGATCGAAGTTACTAATGTAAACTTATTTAGTTTAGATACACTCGGTATTTTAATTCCAATTACCGCTATTATCGGTAGTGTGTTTACATTTGTATATTCAGTAAGGTTTATTGGCCAAATTTTCTTAGGTAGTTATAAAGAAGATAAATTACCTAAAAAAGCACATGAAGTTTCACCATTAATGCTCATTTCTCCGTCAATTTTAGCCATTTTAGTTATCGTATTTGGGTTATTCCCTGCGATACTTTCAGGTTCTATTATAGAACCCGCGGTGAATGCAATTGGTCAAACAACAAATTCGACAGCGGAATTTCATATGTTCCATGGCTTTACACCAGCCTTCTTCTCTACATTAGGCATTTATATTGTTGGTATTGTATTAATCATTACATTCAGTTATTGGATTTATTTATTACAAAAACAACCAACTAAACTGACAATTAATTACTGGTATAACAAATTTGGAGATGTAACACCTAGATACTCTAGCAAATTTACAGATACGTATGTTACTGGATTCACACGTAATAATTTAGTCATTATCTTTGCATCTCTCATTGTTATTGCCTTAGTTACATTATTAGTTACACCTTTCAATATTGATTTTAAAGATGTCAGTGCGATACGTCCTTTCGAATTAATTATTGTAGTGCTCATTATTACAGCAGCTTCAATGATTATTTTCGCTAAATCCAGACTATTCAGTATAATTATGGCCAGTGCTGTCGGTTATTCTGTTGCTATATTCTTTATTTTCTTCGGTGCGCCAGACTTAGCACTTACACAATTTGTAGTTGAATCCATTTCTACTGCATTATTCTTATTATGTTTCTATCATTTACCTAATCTAAATAGACATAAAGAAACACGTTCATTCAAATTGGTTAATATTGTTATTTCTGTTGGTGCTGGTATTGTCGTTACCGTACTTGGATTAATCGCTTATGGTAACAGACACTTCGGTTCTATCGCAGAATTTTATAAAACGCATGTCTATGACTTAGCACATGGTACAAACATGGTTAACGTCATATTGGTTGACTTCCGTGGTACCGATACATTATTTGAGTCTTCCGTGTTGGGTATTGCTGGATTAGGTGTTTATACCATGATTAAATTACGTGCGAAAAATGATAAATCTGATGAAGGGGGTAAAAACGTTGAACAGACAGAAGAATAATTTAATTTTTCAATATTCAGCAGTTGTTATCTTCTTCCTCATAGTAATGTTTGGTCTATCTTTATTCTTGGCCGGACACTATACACCAGGTGGTGGTTTCGTTGGTGGTCTATTGTTATCAAGTGCCCTCGTTATTATTACGGTCGCTTTTGATATTAAAACAATGCGTAAGATATTCCCTTGGGATTTTAAAATATTAATCGGTATCGGCTTATTATTTTGTTTAGCAACACCAATGGCAAGTTGGTTTTATAATAAAAACTTCTTCACGCATACGCCGTTTGAAATTCCATTAGGTATTTTACCACCAATGGAGATGCACACAGCTACTTTCTTTGATTTAGGTGTTATGTGTGCAGTTGTAGGTACAGTAATGACTATAATTTTATCGATTGGAGAGAATGAGTAATGGAAATATTGATGATTTTCGTATGTGGTATTCTCACTGCAATGAGTGTCTATCTCATTCTTTCTAAGAGTTTGATACGCATTATTATTGGGACTACATTACAAACACATACTGCAAACTTATTTTTAATTACAATGGGCGGTTTAAAAAAAGGTGAAGTACCTATATATGAGAAAGGTATTACTTCTTACGTTGATCCTATACCACAGGCATTAATTTTAACCGCTATTGTTATTTCATTTTCAGTCACAGCGTTTTTCTTAGTACTTGCTTTTAGAAGTTATAAAGAATTAGGCACAGACAACGTAGAAAGTATGAAAGGAGTGCTAGAAGATGATAGAGAGTAACTTAATCATTTCATTACTCGTCATACCAATGATTACTATTATCGCACTCATTTTCATTGGTAAACGTCCTAAAATCAAACGTTATGTTGCCTTAGCAGGTACGGCATTAACTTTAATATTCGCTTTTATTAATTTAAATAATGTTTTAAAAGATGGTCCAATTACTTTAGAGCTTGGTTCATGGGATGCACCTTATAGTATTATCTTTGTACTTGATATATTCAGTACATTACTTGTCATCACAAGCCTCATCGTCACAATGCTCATCATTTTATATTCCTATCAATCTGTAGGTATTGAACGCGAAACATATTACTATTACTTCGCTGTTATGTTTATGCTAACTGGAGTCATAGGCTCATTTATTACCGGCGATATATTTAACTTGTTCGTATTCTTCGAGGTATTCTTGATGGCTTCCTATATTCTCTTAGTTATTGGCGGCACAAAAGTACAATTGAGTGAAACGATTAAATATGTTCTTGTAAATGTGACTTCTTCAGCATTCTTCGTTATTGCTGTAGCTATGCTTTATTCGGTAGTAGGCACGTTGAACCTTGCTGATATCAGCGAAAAGTTAAGTCAACTACCATCACAAGATAGTGGCATTGTAACCATTATATTTATTTTATTTATCTTTGTATTTGCTACAAAAGCTGGTGCTTTTCCAATGTATATTTGGTTGCCAGGTGCTTATTACGCACCACCTATTGCAATTATTGCCTTCTTCGGTGCCTTATTAACTAAAGTAGGCATATATGCCATTGCTAGAACTGCCAGCCTATTTTTTAGAGATACATCGAACTTTTCATTCTATACTATACTGTTTCTCGCCCTACTCACAATCATCTTTGGTTGTGTTGGCGCCATAAGTTACTTTGATACTAAAAAAATCATACTCTATAATATCATGATTGCTGTAGGTGTCATTCTTGTCGGTGTAGCGATGATGAATCAAACTGGTATGATGGGTGCGATTTACTATACGCTACATGATATGTTAATCAAAGCAGCCTTATTTTTCCTAATTGGTGTCATGTATAAAATTACAAAAACACATGACTTACGTAAATATGGCGGTCTTATTAAAGACTACCCAGTGCTAGGTTGGACTTTCTTTATAGCAGCACTTAGTCTAGCTGGTATTCCCCCTCTTAGTGGATTTTATGGTAAGTACTATATCGTTCAAGCTACTTTTGAAAAAGGATTTTATTTAAGTGGTATTGTAGTCTTACTTTCAAGTCTGGTTGTACTTTATTCTGTGATACGAATCTTTTTACAAGGGTTCTTCGGTAAATCAGAAGGTTATCAAGTAAATCCTAAATTACAATATAAAGGGATTCTTACTGTATCCATTGTTGCTGTCGTTATTTCTGTAATATTTGGACTTTCTGCAGATTGGTTACAACCAATCATTAAAGATGCAGCAGAAACGTTTTACAATCCAAGTGTATACACTGACAGTGTATTGGGGGGAAAATAAAATGGCGATTCAAATATTAGTGAATTTAATTTTGTCTGTATTTTGGTTATTTGTTACAGGTAGTTATAATTTTAATAACTTCATTTTAGGCTATTTATTCGCATTACTTTTAGTTTATATTATGCGTGGTGTATTACCGGGTAGATTTTATCTCATTACAGTATATAAAATCATAAAACTTTTCCTTGTATTTTTAATAGAACTCATCAAAGCCAATATCGATGTCATACGTATTGTCGTTAAACCTAACATTGATAATGAACCTGCATTCTTTACTTACAACACAGATTTAAAAAAAGATTGGCAAATTGTATTACTGTCCAATTTAATTACACTAACGCCTGGTACAATTGTTTTAGGAATTAGTGATGATCGGACAAAAATTTATATTCATAGTATCGATTTCAGTACGAAAGAAGAAGAAGTTGAAAGCATCAAGTCTTCCCTTGAAAAAGTGGTCAGAGAGGTAGGAGAAAATGAATGAACTATAATATCATATTAGTAATTGCATTAGTTATCGTTGCGTTGTCAATGCTAGGCATGTTAGTTCGTGTAATTATCGGCCCTTCTCTAGCTGATAGGGTTGTTGCACTCGATGCGATGGGTATTCAATTAATGGCCATTGTCGCCTTATTTAGTATTTTCTTAGGTACTAAATATATGATGGTTGCTATTTTATTAATAGGTATACTTGCATTCCTTGGTACAGCAGTATTTGCTAAGTATATGGATAAAGGTAAGGTGATTGAACATGATAACAACGATCGTCATTAGCATAGCGCTTATCTTGGTTATAATAGGTTCACTCATCAGTGCTCTTGCTGCCATTGGTATCTTACGTCTGGATGATGTCTATGCTAGAGCGCACGCGGCAGGTAAAGCTGCAACATTAGGCGCAATGTTATTAATCAGTGGTGTGTTCTTATTCTTTATTGGACGTGAAGGGTACGTTAATATGCAATTAATCATCGGTATCTTGTTTATTTTAATTACCGGACCATTAGCCAGTCACCTTATTATTAAATCTGCATATAATTTAAATACACCCGCTTCAAAAAGAACGAAGCACGATGAAATCAAAAAAGATTTAAAAAATACAAAATTATAATACAGGGTATTTTTAGAACTTGGAATATACCTATTCTTAAAATTGAGGAGTCTGGGACATAAATAGTTGTCTCAGACTCTTTTTCGTTTAGGCAGTATATGACTGAATTGAAAATGTAAAGTCTCACTGCTTTAAAGAATTACTTATTTTATGAAAATGAGTAGTTCTTATGCAAAAGTATATGAGGTATGTCACATAAAAATGCTAGTGAGACTTATACATGAGCGTTAGCTCAGGTAAACCTTTATCCTAATCATCCTTGCCTTGATTGCATAGGTGGGACTACGAAATCTCTATTAAAAAATTTGATTTCTGTCCCACTCCCCTCTTTGTTTTTAAAATCTTATGCACTTGACCACGCATCGCATGGTTATCAAAGTTATGTATCGAACTAAAATGCTCGTGCTCAAATTACGCATCTATGCATCGACACTTTGTCTAGTCGTAATAAGATGCATGTAAATGTTCAAAAATGTTTATAACATACTATTGTCATCGTTAGCAGTCCATGATATATTAAATCGTAATTATTACGATTTAAAAAGGAGTGTTTTTATTTGTCATCATGGACAATTATCGGTGGTGGCATCCACGCCGTGACAATTGCAATCAAATTAAGATCGCTTGGTCTAGATTGCACAAAGTTAACAATTATAGACCCACATACCAATTTGTGTGAGCAATTTGATCATTTCACAAAAAGCATTGATATGCCTTATTTACGCTCACCATGTGTACATCATGTACATCCCGACCCTTTTCACTTAAAACAGTATGGTAAGAAAAAACAATACACCCATGCTTCATATGGTCCATATAAGAGACCGAATCGCGACATCTTTATGGAACATACACACGATTTAATACATAGCTACAATTTAAATGATTGTCACGTTCAGGGTACTGTTTCTCAAATTAAACGCGTACAATCGCAATGGCACATACTGTGTCATAATCAATGGGTCAAATCAACACATTTAGTTATCGCATTTGGTTGCAATCATGACCCCTTTATACCTGAATTATTCCATAATCAACCAGATGTTACGTATATATTTCAAAACGAGCATTGTTTGACCCATCATGCATCTCACATTATAGGTAGTGGCATTTCTGCTGCACACCTTACATTAAAATTATTAAAAAAGAATAACACTGAACCAATACATTTATGGATGAAAAAAGACATTACCATACATGACTTTGATGCTGATCCAGGCTGGTTAGGCCCCAAAAATATTAAATACTTTAGCCAAATGACATCTTCAAAGGCGCGCTTTAATTTGATTAAACAAGAAAGACACAAAGGCTCTATGCCAAAAGAACTGGAACTAAGATTAAAAAAATATATTGCACAAGGTCGCTTAATCATTCATAAAAATGAAATCACAGATATAGCCAAACATGCTATACATACGAAACAATATTGTATGTATTATGACCATTTACTACTTGCTACGGGTTTTAAAGAAAGTATCATGCAACAGCCAGTGATCAAACAACTTGTCGATAGTTACCAAGCCCCCATTACTCACTGTGGTTTGCCATCCATTAATGCTAATTTAGAATGGCTGCCAAATCTTTTTGTCAGTGGCGGCTTAGCTGATTTGGAATTAGGTCTATTTGCTAGAAATATTATGGGCGGACGAGAAGCTGCTTTACGTATTTCAGAAGTCTATGAAAAGACAACTTCAAACGACGCCACATTTATTTAAAACATAAAACTATGTCATCTAAATATATTGATTTACTTGAATCCTGAAATATAAAAAAGCGTCCAAGACATGTATTTTGTCTCGGACGCTTTCATTATTATTGCTATGATTTGATTAGAAAATAAAATGATTTGTGTTTGTTTTTCAATTTTTATTGTAAAATATCTTTTAGCGTTTAAGCGGTTTAATCGCAATCGTTCCACGCATCACACAAATCAATCTATCTGTGTCATCTTTAATATCTATATTCCAAACTTGTGTTGTTTTTCCTTCATGAATAATTGTTGCTGTCGCATATATGGTTCCCTCGGTTGTTGAACCAATATGGTTACCATTCATTTCCAATCCAAGGGGAACATACTTTTCAGTATCGATTAAATAAGCAGCTCCCATAGAACAAGCAGATTCTCCGAGCGCAAGACTCGCACCACCGTGTAAATAGCCAAAAGGTTGTTTCACCTTATCTGTTACCGGCATTGACATCACCATTAATCCACGTTCTTGCTTTTCTACTTTAATATCTAAAGCATCTAGCATATTTTCCATAACGTACACCTCATTTGCATAGAATTAATACTATAATATCATAGCTGCAATTGTTCCAAAAATAATCAATGGTATATTATAGAACACAAAATTAGGTATACATGTATCTCTAATATGATCATGCTGTCCATCAATATCTAAACCTGCTGTCGGTCCAAGTGTTGAATCACTCGCTGGTGACCCTGAATCACCTAAGGCACTCGCAGTACCTATTAATGCAATAAGCGCCATCGTACTTAAACCTAATGACTCTCCTAGTGGCACAAACAATGTGGCAATGATCGGTATTGTGGCAAATGAAGAACCTATACCTAATGTGACCACTAATCCAATAATATACATAACAATAATGCTCAATAATTTATTGTCTCCTACAACACCACTTAGACTATCCACTAATTTGCTGATATCCCCTGTTTCATTCATTACACCTGCAAAACCATTTGCAGATAATATGACTACGCCGATAAATGACATAATTTTGATTCCATCAACAAACTGTTTATCCAATTCCGTCCATTTATACGCTCTTGAAACAAAGAATACAAGCACACCTGCGAGCGCGCCAAATATCATTGAATCCGTAACGAGTTGTACTAAAAAAGTAGCTAAGATTGAAATCACAGTTACTATAAGTACGTAAGGTTTGATGACAATTGAATCATTATTTTTAATTTTTTTATGTTGGATATATTTTCTTGGTTTTCTATAATAATAAATACCTAATATCAACCCAACAATATAACCTAACGATGGGATAATCATAGCCTTCCAAATCATACCCATCTCAATTGGGTGATGTGCTTTGGTAAAGCCATTTTGTATGATTTGGTGGAAAATTTGACCAAAACCAAAAGGTAATAATACATAAGGCCAACACAAACCAAAACCAATGATAATAGCGATTTGTCTTCTGTCCACATTAAGTTCATTAAATAAACTAATTAATGGAGGTATGACAATTGGAATAAATGCAATATGTACGGGAATTAAATTCTGACTCATTATGCTCATGACAAGTAAAGCAATGATAATAATGATTTTCACTTTAACTCGTGACATCTTACTGTTTTCTGCATGAATTCCATCTATAATTTTATTCACTAAGAAGTCAGTAATACCACTATAAGAAATCAATGCTGCAAACCCACCAAGCAATGCATAACTAAGTGCCACCTCTGCACCATCTACTATATTTTTACCAAATACGGATACAATTTCAGAAACACTCATACCCGCTATTAATCCACCTACAAGTGCACTGACAAATAAACTAATAACTACATTTAATCTACATAAACATAAGACAATCATCAGTACAACGGCTATAACAACTGCATTTATCACAAAGCATAACTCCTTTATCACGTTATCGAACTAAAGTATCATGTGATTTATAATATCAATAACGATAGTACTTGTCAAACACATTATTAACTTTAATATTATTATTTAAAAGACTATGTAAACTTGGTTTATAAATCTATCTTTAAGTCATTGTCTTTTATAGACATTAATAACAAAAAAATGGACAACCATTAACGTTAATTACATCATGTTGCCCATTTTTTATAGTATTAAAATATTACAAATCTTACTATTTCAGATGACGCATCCATTCTACAATAGTAGGAACAAGATAACCTGTCGGCCCTTTAGGACCTTTATGTGTATGTTTATTTATCGTTGCTGGACCAGCTATATCAAAGTGCATATGTGGCGTTTCTCCCGCAAAATGATTAATAAATGTTGCCGCAAATAATGCCTTTCCTTGACCATTTGTATGGTTAACGAGGTCTGCAACATCACTATTTCTAATTAATTTTTGCTCTGTTGAAGTCATTGGTAATTCAAAAACAAATTCATCCATTTGACGTGCGCAGTTTAGTATATGTTGTAAAGTTTCATCTGCATTATGATTAAACACAGCCGCTTTATCATCGCCTAATGCCGCTACTGCAGCACCAGTTAATGTTGCAAAATCAAGAATCAATTTAGGTTGGAATTGATTCGCATAAAATACTGCATCTCCTAATACTAAACGACCTTCAGCATCCGTATTTAATACTTCAACCGATTCACCACTCAATGCAGTATATACATCATCCGGTTTCATCGCGATTTCATTAACCATATTTTCAGCAGCAGCAATAACACCAACAATATTAATCTTTAGTTCAAGTTTACGTGCTGCGTCAATCATGGCTACGACATTTGCAGAGCCACACATGTCATATTTCATAGTTTGCATACCTATTTTAGATTTAATAGAATAACCGCCAGAATCATATGTAATACCTTTTCCAACCAATGCAATCGGAGCATCATTTACGTTGCCACCGTTATATGACAAAGTAATGACTCTAGGACCATGCTTAGAGCCTTTTCCAACAGCATGTATTAAGCCAAATCCTTCTTCTTGAAGTGTTTTACTATCTTTTATATCAACGCTAACCTCAGTATGATTGAAATGTTTCTGTATCATTTCAGCATAAAAGCTTGGTGTCAATATATTAGGGGGTATATTACTATAATCTCTAGCAATATTGATGGCTGATGCAATAGCTTGTCCATGTTCAATTGCAGCTTCTATACCCCCTTCTTTGGAAGTACTGATATCTAAATCGATTTGATATGGTGCAGATTTATCGGTTTTATAATTATCAAATTCATAAATTGATTGCATACTTTGTTGACCTAATATTTCAGCAATTGTTTCTCTTGGTAACTCATGCGCTTGAAATGTATCAAACAATAATGAAACATGACTAATTCTGTTTTTCTTTAAATATTGAAATAAATGACCAAATACTTTTAAATAATCACTGTGATGGGTTGATTTTACATTACCTAAGCCAACCGTAATTAATTTTACAAATTTATCATTTAAATTGATCATTGTTGTAGAAATAGCAGCAATATTTGTACTTATAATTTGATGTTGCTTTAATGTTTTAAGCTTGTCATTTAAGTTTTCATTTCCAACGACTACTGTTTCTAGTTGATTTAAATGCTCAGGTACTCCGATTACTAATGTATCCGTGTCACTTTCTTGATGATTACTAATATTAAATTTCATAATAGTTTCTCCTCTTTTCTGCTTAATTAATATCTTATATTGTTTATGTAATTTTCAAAATTTCTATTTTCTGTAGATTAAAAACAGAAATTATATTTGTCTAAAGTAATTTCTTGATACTGCTTATGTAATTCAAATAAAAACATCTATATGCTTAATGAGGCCGGAACATAATGATATGTCCCGGCCTCATTGCATCTCATACGACACATTCAAAAATGTATCTCAATGGATTTATTTATTAAAATTTACCTTTTTTAAACGCTAAACCAATACCGCCAAGTTTGAATACCGCACGTGTATCGATTACTTTCTTCATGAAGGCAGCTTTTTTACCTTGAATATCTCTACCATAAACAACACCAACGCCATCATGAGCGCCTAATGAACATACAGTACCGCGATCAACGTATTCAAATTCGTTTGTAGGTTGACCTTCTAAAATGTTTTTAACATTTTTAGCTGTGTGTTCACCTTGTTGCATAGCAATTTGTGCTGTAGTTGGTAATGGACGTTCTTCTCCTGCAGGAATAAACGCAGAACAATCACCAATAACAAAGATATCATCGTATCCTTCAATTGTTAAATCTTGTTTAGTAACAATACGTCCACGTTTAACGCCTTCAAATGACTCTTCCATTAATTTGCTACCACGCACACCAGCAGCCCATACTACTGTATTAGCTTCTAATTGTTGTTCTTCATCATTTACTTTTACTACGAAACCTTTTTCGTTAGCAGCAACGATTGGTGTACCAATTTTAAATTCTACACCTTTGTTTTCTAAGTAATTTACCGCATGATTAACTAATTCATCAGAGAACATTGGTAACATTTTTGGTGCTGCTTCAACACAAGTGATTTTCACTTTGCTTTGTTCTACACCATATTTGTTACATAATTCAGGAATACGGTCTGTTAATTCACCTAAGAATTCCACACCAGTAAATCCAGCACCACCAACAATAATAGCTAAATCTTTATCATCTTTTTGTTTTGAAGATGCATAATTAGCAAACTTGTCTTCAATGTGACGAGATAATTTACGTGCAGTTAATACATTTTCAATTTGGAAAGCATAATCTTTCATACCTTTGATACCAAATGTTTCACTTTCGAAACCTAATGAAACTACTAAAATATCAAAATCAAAGATTCCAGCGTCAGTTTCAACTTTTTTAGCATTGCGATCAATTTTAGTTACTTCTGCTTTTACAAAGTTAACTTTATCTTTGTTAACAACACTTTCAACTGGATATAGTAAATCTTCATAGCTAATTGTACCTGCTGAAGCTTCATGTAACCAAGTTGCTTCATAGTGGTAGTCATTTTTATTAATTAAGGTAACCTCAGCCTCATCTGCTGAAATTTGCTTTTGTAATTTTGTAATAGTTTGTAAACCAGCGTAACCAGCGCCTAGAACTAATACTTTTTTACGATCTTGAGCCATTTCATTCACCTAAGCTTTCATAATTTTTTTGTTGCAATCGTCTTTTATTTACCCAATCTTTAAAAAGTAATTCACAAAAAAGACAATTTTCATCCAATACCAATTTTATAGTTTTTATCGTTGATTTTCAAGCGCTAACGACCATATTGTTTATTATTTCACATAAACGTACAAAAGACTATAGTTTACACTTATTGTTTAAGTGAACCATAGCCTTTTTATCAATTTATTTAATTAGCAATCTTCAGGCGTCCCAGCCACTTTAGCAGTTCTAAACGAACTACCGCAACCACATGCTGCAATGGCATTCGGGTTATCTATTTGGAAGCCGCCTCCCATTAAAGATTGTTTAAAATCGATTGTCGTACCATCTAATACTGGTTTATCGTACTTATCAACTAATACTTTCAAACCATAAAATTCGAATATTTCATCGTTCTCGCCAGGTTCTTCTTCAGCAGACATGCCATAAGTTAGCCCTGTACAGCCACCACCATTTACTTTCACTTTTAAATAGCCATCAGGCATATCGTTCTGTTGTAACATGTCTTTAACTTCATAAGCTGCTGACTCTGTCATATTAATCACTGTCATAACAATTACCTCCTAAAAAATCCATGTTTCTTCTATATGTGCGTATATTTTTTGTAATAAATCATCTGGAGATTCACCTTCAACGATATCACCATTCACTAATGCATACAAGCCACTAGAACATATACCACAATTTTGTAAACACCCATATTCTAAAACATCTATGCCTGGATCATTTTCAAGCTGATTGTATACATAATCTCCGCCCTTCGCTAAATTCGAAATGCAGAACTCAACTATTGGATTCATATTACACCCTCTCATTAATTATCAGTTAGACAATTATAACAAAAACACTGGGGCTATATCTACATACTAGCTTACAGAAATTTTGATTAACGCTTCAATTGATCATTAAGTTGACCTTTATCAATGTATGCCCAGTCTCAATCACATTTGATTATTTGATTTTCAAAGTTAATATTTACTTATCTAAAAATTTTGTAATGACAAATTAGAATGCGTCTACTTTATTTGTAGTAGTAAACAAAAAAGCATATAATATATCTAAGTAAGCTGATTATAGAAAATTGGTATATCGATGCAGAATAAAACATGATTTAATCACATTTTATTTACATTGAAGTGCAATGGACATGTTCTACAATGATTTAAAAATTTATCATATCTTTTCTGCTCAATACAATTTTTATTAGAGGGGTATCACAAATGAAAAACTTAGTATTACTAGGTGGTGGCTATGGTAATATGCGCATCATGTCTCATATTTTACCATCAGCACTTCCAGAAAATTATTCAATTACATTAATTGATCGCATGCCATACCATGGTTTAAAACCAGAATTTTATGAATTAGCTGCGGGAACAAAATCTGACAAAGATATCCGCATGAGTTTTCCTGATTCAGATAGAATCAATAACGTTTATGGCGAAATTACTGATATTAATTTGGATGACCAAATCGTATCTGTAGGGCACACCAAGGTTGATTATGATGAACTTGTTATCGGACTTGGTTGTGAAGATAAATATCATAATGTGCCAGGTGCAGAAGAATACACACATAGTATTCAAACACTTTCTAAATCGCGTGAAACATTCCATCATATTAGTGAACTTCCAAATGGTGCTAAAGTAGGTATTGTAGGTGCAGGTTTAAGCGGTATCGAATTAGCTAGTGAATTACGTGAAAGTCGCAGTGATTTACAAATTTTCCTGTATGATAGAGGAGAACGTATTTTACGTCGTTTCCCTGAAAAATTAAGTAAATATATAGAGAAATGGTTCAAAAAACATGATGTCACAGTTGTACCAAACTCTGATATCAACCGTGTTGAACCCGGTTGTATTTACAATAATGACGTACCAGAAGAACTTGATTTAATCGTGTGGACTGCAGGTATCCAACCAGTAGAATTAGTTAGAAACCTACCTATTGATATCAGTAAAGGCGGGCGCGTCATTTTAAATCAATATCATCAGGTGCCTACTTACAAAAATGTTTACGTGGTCGGCGATTGTGCAGATTTACCTCATGCACCAAGCGCGCAATTGGCGGAAGCTCAAGGTGATCAAATTGCTGATGTGATGAAATTACAATGGCAAAACAAACCACTTCCTGAAAAAATGCCAGAAATTAAAATTCAAGGTTTCCTTGGATCACTTGGTGATAAAAAAGGGTTCGCATACATTATGGACCGCACCGTTACTGGTCGTCTAGCTTCTATCTTAAAATCAGGCGTCCTATGGATGTATAAATACCATAACGGTTAAATCGTTTTGAAGCTCCAAACTAAGCCTTTTATCTTGGCTTAGTTTTTTATCAAATATGCTAATGATCACTGAGATCAATATATTTACAGCTAATTTTAGAGGCGTCTAGGACACATCATCAAATGACCTAGACGCCTTCTTTTTTTACTGTAATTCCATAAATTTAGTAATATCTTTTAACTGAACATAACCATCTGAAACATATTCGTCATTCATAGTAACTAAGGGATAAAATAATTCATCCTCTTGGATGCGTTCAATATATTGTTGATCATGATCTGTTAGATTTTCTACATCTTTTTCTATATCGATATACGTAAATTCAAATTGTTTGTCCGGATATTTACGTTTTAATAAAGGCTGTAACCAATCAAATGTGTTACGAGAAGTAGGTGCATTGACACAACTCGCACATACAACATCTGCTCCATAAACAACGACGCTCACTTTATCCATATATCTTTCTCCCCTTTTGTTTTGATTTATAGATTTTTCCCTATTTTTCTATTATAATAAAAAGATAAGTAGAAAATGAAATAATTTACTTGAAAGGAGGCATTTTTATGCCAACTGAAAACGTAACGATGTTTGATCAAGTAGCAGAAGTTATCGAAAAACTACGTCCCTTCCTATTACGCGATGGTGGCGACTGTTCACTTGTAGATGTAGAGGATGGTATTGTTAAATTACAATTACATGGCGCATGTGGTACATGCCCAAGTTCAACTATCACATTAAAAGCAGGTATCGAACGTGCTTTGCATGAAGAAGTACCAGGAGTAATCGAAGTAGAACAAGTATTCTAATTGATAGACTTACTATATATATAATAACATCAAAAATTGAATGGCTTTCGAACACTTTTTAACCTAGAACACGAAAACTGTGTACTAGGTTTTTTAATTTTAATATTTCACCATCCATTTTAAACTAAATGTTTTATACACTTATAATATGACATTATTTAGCTTATTTTACGTTTTAAACCCATTAAATAATCCTTTCAAAAATTCACATAAACTGTGAAATTTGAAAGGATTGTTTAATTTTATACGTTATTTTTTATGCATGTGTTGTTCAATACGTTCTGCGATATCAACCCAGCCTTTCCAGCCAATATGCACCGCATCACTTACCACATATGGTTCATAATCTTTATCGGTCATATTATAGGTATGTCCACCATGATCAATAATCGTATTGTCAATCTTGTCATATATTTTTTGACGTCTCTCTTGTTTGATTCCGATGTGATCATACCATTTACCATTAGAAGGTAAAATCACATATTCAACATCTGCGCCACCTTCACGTAACGTATCTACAAGTAATTTTAAATCATTAAATTCAGGAGAATTTTGTCTGAATTCGTAATTTCGGTTAATTTTACGTTTATGCTGTTTGATTAAACCCCAATATTCATCTCGAATACCAAATTGATTTGACTTGGTACGCGCTTCACCGTATGATTCCGCTGCTGACTCAATGTTATGCCACGAACTATTTTTATGTGTAACAGGATCGATATGTGATAAAGGAGACGTTCTTAATGGATATATTGATTTAATTGCTTCAATTTTTTTCAATTGATTATCTTGAAATTTTGAAAGATATTGAGTTTCTTTTGGCATATGGCCTGCTGCTACTTTTTCTAAATAAGGTCTGTTTTCAACATCTTTGAACTGTAATAAACGTTTCGCATAACGTTGTTTCAACTTAGGGCTTAATTGATTTTGATTAAATAATCTATTTAATTGTCCCTTTGAAATTCGTGCTTTGAAATTATCATGTGTTAATCCATGTTTTGTAAACCACTGTGGTGACACAATAAAGGCCATCTTTTTGCCTCTTAAGTTTTCATATTGCGAACCAAGTTCCACGGCATTGACTAAGTCGGTTGATCCACCTGTCCCAATTAAAAACGGTTGCTTCGGAACATCTTTTCTACCATTTAGTAAAAACGCCGGGTTAAATGGATCATCTTTTTCTAATTCACTGGACCCATAAATAGGATAATATGCATTGGATTGATACATTTTATCTTGTATTAAAGTACCTTTTAATACTTGATCAGTCAGAGCAACACGTTGCGTAGCTAATGTTTTGGAATTGATTAAACCAGTAAACCAACTCGCTGGCAACATTACAAAGATGCCAAATAGCACAAGACTTACAATGATTGGTATAAATGGTTTTAGTTTCATCGTAATTCTTCTAATACCGCTACAATCTTATTAGGTGTCGCCCACTTATCTCTGTCAAAATCCATAATTGAAACTTCAATATCTAATTTATTTTGAATTTCTAGTAATAACCCTACCGTTTGGAATGAATCAATAATACCTTCCTCGAATAATTCCACATCAGGATTTTCCTTAATCACATTAGTCTCAGCTACTTCAGTTAATAAATCTAATACTTGATCTCTAAATTCCATAATATTTTCCTCCTAAATTTTAAAACAATTTCCCAGAAAAGATGAAAAAGCCAAATGTTACAAAATGGAATGTAACGATAATACTTAATAGTGCCGTAAATTGATTTGACCATTTTGGCGGATGTTTTTTACGCCATTTTTCATAATAACCATAACCAATAAATAAAACTGCATGATATAAGCCATACAAAATATAATAAACTTCAATGCCATGCCAAATTCCCATTATTAAAAAGTTTAATGAAAAGGCAATATTAGACATCGTGAACTGACTTTTTAACAATCTCTTTTTCGACATAAAGAATAACGATCTCATATAAATACAATCTCTAAACCAGAATGACAATGACATATGCCATCTATTCCAAAAATCTTTAATATTCTTTGCTTTAAAGGGTTGTTTAAAGTTTTGCGGTGTTTGTATTCCATATAAATAACTAAAGGCCATAGCAAATAAAGAATAACCAGCAAAGTCAAAAAATAAATACAGACTATACGCATACATATAAAGCCATTTAGCAGTAAAACTATTAAAATCCAACAACAGTGGGTTTATAGCATAAACTTGAATTAAATAGGCAATGATATATTTATATAAAAATCCAAGCATAATATAATGAATTGCCTTATGTAATAATTCTTGATATTGGTCACTGGATGGAATCTTTGCTTCATCTTTAACAAATCGTTTATAACGATCTATCGGACCTGATGAAATGGTTGGAAAGAACGATATAAATTGAAATACTTTCGATACTTTAACTTCTTTAATCGAACCATCTCGTATTTCCATTAATAGTTGTACACTTTTGAACGTGACGTATGAAATACCTAAAAAACCAATAAATTCAATAACTTTATTTTCATGTAATTTCAATTGTGCTGCACCAAACCACGAGCTTTGCATGACTTTGACAACCACTAACGGCAATATCGATAAAACAATAACGACAAAAAATTTACTGAATGTATTATTTTTTGCACGTGATTTCCAGTAAAACATGATAATGGCTACTTGCCAGAGAATGTATAAGATAAAATTAATTAACTGTACACTTAAAAATGATAGTCCAAAAAGATTGTGTTTTTCTGAAGAAAAAATGACAATAATCATCACCATGGTACTGATACCATTATAAATTCGACTTCTCTTGCCAACTAACCCCATGATAATGACAGGTAATAGTACAATGAACGCTATGAGAAAAAATGTAAATGTGCCATATGGAATCATGCTTGTATATCCTCAGCGATTTGTTTTCTATCTAGTTTTCCATTTGCCGTTAATGGAAATTTATCTTTAAATATTATTTTTTTAGGAATCATATAATCTGGAATTGATTTTTTAAGCGCTTGTTTAATGTTATGTATCATAGCTTGTTCAGCATCGATATCTACTTCCTCATTTAAAATGACTACACCTTGCAATTGCACAACTTTACTATTTTTATAAATTGGAACAACAACCGCTTCTTTTATTACATTAACCTGCCGTAATTGAAATTCAATCTCTTCTAATTCCATACGGTAACCATTAAGTTTAACTTGAAAATCTATGCGACCATTGATAAACCATTGCTCATGCTTCTTCGTCGCTTTGTCACCTGTGTAATAACTTGGCTGTCCATTGGATGTTTTAAATACCGCCTTAGTGCGCATTTCATCTTTAACGTATCCAGCACTCACACATTGACCAGTTATCACTAACTCGTCATTCTCAGCTAAAGACAATATTGTTCCTGGTCTCGGTACGCCAACAGGTAATGGATTATATTGATTTATGATATCTTCAGTAATCCGTATGCTTGTAACTGCAACCGTTGCTTCAGTAGGCCCGTATGTATTGTAAATATACGCAGATGGGAATCGCTGTAATAACGTTCTTGCCGTTCTATGTGGCAAAATTTCACCACAGAAGAAAAATTCTTTCAAACTATCATATTGATTTTCTGAAAGATTTGGTAACATTAAACACATTTCCATAAATGAAGGCGTTGAGACCCATACATTAATGCGTGTTGCTTCTAGCATTTGGTTTAATAGTTTAGGCTTATTAATCATTGCTTTGTCTACTAAATTTAACGTGCCTGCCGTAGCTAAACATGGATAAATCGCCATTACTGATAAATCAAATGAAAAAGGCGCTTGATTTAACCACTGTTGGTTTTCACCTAATTGATTGAGGTCGACCATCCACTGCGTAAACTGATTTAAACTATCATAACGAATTTGTACACCTTTAGGTTCACCTGTTGAACCAGAAGTAAAAATCGTATAAGCAATATTTTTATCTTCAATCAGCGCATTAAATTTAATAGATGTATCCATGTCATTAAATATATTCAAATCAAAAATATGATTATGTTTTATGTCTAATAAACTTTCTGTCGTATTTAAAATATAGTCAGGTTCTACTTTTTCAATAATAGAACTAATTCGATCTTCAGGCATTGAAACATCTATGGGTACATAACCACAACCTGCTTTTAAACTTGCAAGCATCCCTACAATCATATAAGGCGACATATGTCCATATACGATCAATGGACTTTGACTGTCTTTTATTAATTCTGCTAGTCCATTCGTATATTGATTAAGTTCTCGATAATTGATTGTTTCATCATTATGTCTTATTGCAATTTGGTCGGGGTAATTCTTTTCATTTTCAATTAATGAATATACAATATCTTTCATAATTTTCTCCTCGATTAAAATTCATTATAAATAAAGTTATTATGCGTATCTCCAGAACCGTAAATTAAGTATAAGGCTATAAAAATAGCAAGATATAATAATGTTAATAACCATGGCTTCATTTTTTGATAGGTAGGTTTTTTATTCATTTCTTTACTCATCATCCACCTCTTTTATTATTTATACTATTATTTTTTTATTACATAACAATATTTTTTGGTTGTAAGGCTATTTAAAATATTTTAACATTTTACCAACTTATTATACATTTTTTATGATGGTCTGACAATCGAATAAAGTATTTTATATATAACAAAAATGTTAGATGGTTTAAAATATTAAAATGCTCAAAATACAATTATATTTAATGCACTTATAATCAGTGAAACTAAACGGGTTTAAAAATCAGTTATCTTTATACATCAGTTTTTTTGCTATCAAAAAAAGAGCCCGCAAACATCCATAGATGTTCGCAGACTCTTTTTAATTGGGACGTATGTATTGAAAGTCCCAATCCCTAAATACAAGATACTTTTTATTATTTTATTGGTGTTTTAGGATGTAAATTGTTTAATACTAATCGAATATTATCAACGCATAGTTGAATCATACGATTTCTTGTTATTACAGACGCACTACCAATATGAGGTACAATCACGGCATTAGCCATCGCTAAGAGTGGATGTTTCATATCTATCGGTTCTTCACGTAGAACATCTAAACCACAAGCTGCGATGTCACCATTTTCTAAAGCAGCGATTAGTGCTTGTTCATCGACAACTGCGCCGCGTCCTATGTTGATAAAAATCGCATCGTTTTTCATTTTTTTAAATGCTGTAGCATTAAATTTATTTTGAGTTTCCTTTGTGAGTGGTGCTGTACATATTATAAAATCGCTATGTTCTAATAATGTATCAAATGGTACATACAATGCCCCTAACTCTTTTTCGGCATCTTCATGTCTAGAGCGATTATGATACATGATTTTAGTATTAAAGCCCTTTAATCTTCTAGCAAAAGCTTTACCAATATCACCCATGCCATAAATACCCACATTCGCATTAATCAAGTCTTTGCCCGCAAACAAATATGGGCCCCAACTTTGCCACTCGCCATTTTGAACATATTTCTCAGCTTCTACAATTCGTCTTGCTACTGCCAACATTAATGTGAATCCTAATTCTGCAGTCGTTTCAGTTAAGACACTCGGTGTATTCGTTGCGATAATACCTTTATTATTTACGAGATCAATATCAATATTGTCAAAACCAACTGCCATATTTGCAATAATTTTCAGGTTAGGTGCTGCTTCCAGGGCTTCTTCATCTATTTTTTCACTCAAAGTTATAAAGCAAGCCGTTGCATCTTTGATGGCATCTAAAAATTGCGCTCTAGGCATCGGAATAAGTGACTCATCCCACATTTCTACTTGTCCAAGCGCTTCTAATTGTTCTATAAAAGGTTGCGGAATTTTTCGAGTAACAATGATTTTATCCATACGAACACTCCTATTTTTCAAGTTCTTTAATCACTTCATTTAAATCCTTAAAAGTATAAGTCGGTGGTACTGATTTTTTCTCTATTTCTTCTTTAGTTGTGACACCAGTTTGTACATGAATCGTGTCTATATCAACATTAATACCAGACATAATATCTGTATCATATAAATCTCCTACCATCGCTACATCTGAACGGTCTAAGTCTAAAATTTCTAAGGCTTTATTCATAATAATCGGCTCTGGTTTGCCAATAAATACGGGTTGGACACCTGTCGAAACTGACACGACACTTGTAATCGCTCCATTACCTGGTAAAAATCCTCTCTCTTTTGGTATAGAGACATCTTGGTTTGTTGAGATAAACTTAGCACCATTTCGCACACCTAACGTTGCAGTTGAAAGCTTTTCGTAGGTAACTTGCTCATCTAAACCAACCACTACGTAATCCACGAATTCATCGTCTTTGAGTACCAATCCTTGTGCAGTTAAAGCATTGGATAACCCGCTTCCACCTAACATGTATACAGTTGCTCCAGGTGATTCTTCTGCGATAAATTCTGCGGTTGCCAAAGCTGATGTAACAACTTCATCAGCTTGTGCGACAATACCCATTGTATTTAATTTTGATACTACTTCTTCTGGTTCTTTCGTTGAATTATTTGTCACGTATAAATGTGGAATATTTTGATTATTTAAGTAAGAAATAAATTTGGCTGCTCCATCAATTTCTTCATTCCCTTTATACATCGTTCCATCTAAATCGATTAAATACGCTTTATAATTTTTCATTATGACTTATTCTCCTTTTTTACCAAAAGCTGTGATTGGAACATTTTCATTTTTTAAAAACTGAATTACTTCATCAATATAACTTTGATAAAATGGCACTGCTTCATCAAAGATGGGTATCAATGTCGTCGTATTAAGTTCATCATAATAATGAACAAATTGCTTTCTTACATCAACGGTTTGATTAATTTGATGTTGTGTATCTTTAGATATCACTTTTTCTAACGCTAAAATATCTATAACATCCTTATAATTACCAGGATCTCTAAGTATAAAGCCGTCTATAATCATATTACCAATGTCTACCGCTGATTCAATAAACATTTGCGCAATACGTTCAAATGCATAATGATTATCTTTATGGCTAGGATAATCTTGAATTAATTGTTGTAAATAATTTAATTTAGTATTCAATTGTTCTTTATTAACAAAATACATTTTAGTCACCCCTATCCATCTCATCATACCATAACTTTGCAGACAAATTCATTTATGGTTATACTGTAAATCAAGACTTTTAGTAAGATCAAAATTGCTTTAAATAAGCTAATTTAAACTAAATACTTATATTGTTAGGAGCCTAAACATGATTGATATGTATCTATATGATGATGATGAATCTGCACAAGCCCAATTTGTTGGTTTTGTTGGTGAACACAGCCGTTATGATTTAATGCTAGTTCAAACCAACCGCCATTTTGGGAAAACAATCGTCCTTAATATGCAAACAAATAAATTTGGCATTATTGGCACAGATGACTTAGAAGAAGAAGGCTATATCGCACATATTCTTGGTGTGTCTGAAATCGAAGGTAACGAGATTACAGCATATTTAAATGAAGTCATTCAATAACATGATGCCATAGTACTTGCACTATGCCTCAAAATATTAATCAATAAAAACAAACCAAAAGCGTATAATCGCCTTTGGTTTGTTTTGTTAAAATGGAAATATCTATTCACTGTTTGCCAGCTTATATTATTTCTCTGATTGTTGGATACTGGGCTGAATTTTAACATCATGCAGTTTATCTTCTTCAAGTATCGCGTCACTTTCTGTTGTTTCGCTTTCATCTAACTGTGTCTTAATTTCACTTTCTGGAATACGTCTTAAAATAAAGTAAGGACAGCCAAAATTACAATACTCTAATAGATAATCTTGTATTGTTGAGAATCGTTTACTTAACTCTGCCTTTTTATTATTATCATTATAAAACCCTTTTAATCTCAATTGGTCATATCCAAAATCACCAACAATGAAATCATACTTATCCAAAATATCTGAGTATCTGTTGGCAAATGTTTCTTCTTCAAAACACGCTCTATATTCCTCTATTATCTCAAAGTATTGTCCATTTACTTTTATCATATCATTCACCTAATCTATGTCATTTCATAAACTCAATTATAAATAATAAAATATTAAAATGACTCACATATTTATATCATATTTCTAATAAAGACTTAGTTCATATAGTGCGATACACGCAATCATCTAAAATGAACTAAGCCTTATTTTAATTAGTTATTCGTATCTGTACCAATTTCATTACCAAGTTTTTCTTCTCCGATGCGGTGTCTTTCTTTTGCAGCTTCATTTACTTGTTCATCTGCATGATAAGAACTTCTTACAAGTGGACCAGCTTGGCAATGTTTAAAACCTTTATCCATTGCTACTTTTCTTAATTTACCAAATTCTAAAGGTGTGTAATATTTTTCAACTTTTAAGTGTTTACGTGAAGGTTGTAAATATTGACCTATTGTCAAAATATCCACATCATTAGCACGAAGGTCATCCATTGTTTCATAAATTTCCTCGTGTGTTTCACCTAATCCCACCATTAAACTTGATTTTGTAGGAATATCAGGTTGTAATTCTTTAGAACGTCTCAAGAACTCTAATGTACGATCGTAAGTCGCTCTAGCACGAACTCTCGGTGTCAAACGGCGAACTGTCTCGATGTTATGGTTTAAGATATCCGGTTTTGATGCCATTAATGTTTCTAATGCATCATAATCTCCGCCCATATCTGAAGGTAAGATTTCAATTGATGTAAATGGATTACGTTCACGTACTTTACGCACTGTTTCAGCGTATACATTTGAACCTGCATCTCTTAAATCATCACGCGCAACTGCAGTAATAACAACATGTTTTAAATTCATTAACTCTACAGATTCTGCCACGCGTTCTGGCTCATCTAAATCTAATTCGTTAGGTAAACCAGTCTTAACTGCACAGAAACGACAAGCTCGTGTACAAACTGCACCAAGAATCATAAATGTTGCAGTACGACGCTCACCCCAACACTCGTGTATATTAGGACACTTTGCTTCTTCACAAACTGTATGTAAATTCTTTTCGCGCATCATTTTCTTAAGACCAGTATAATTTTCGTTAGTATTTAGTTTTATTTTTAACCAATCTGGTTTACGTAAAATTTCTTCATTTTTAGTAGCCATAACATGACAATCCTCCCGATTTGAAATCTCTAATCATTATAACGAAATTTCCAACAAATTAAAACGTATTATTACAACAATTTAATATTCTAACAATTTTTCCTTGAAAATATCTCGTAAAAACTCTGGCATTAAGTAATCTATGGCTTGGTCTTTTAACATTGGGAAATATCTACCAAATGTATACATATCAACTGTTCCTAAGATATACGTGCCATCATTATCTATTTCTTCACCATTGATAAAATAACGTGATTCCGATTCGATAAATCCAAGGTTATATAAAATATAACCGCCAAAAATATCACCCCTAAAACCCAAACCTTGCGCATGTTCATTCAAATATTCTTGCTTTTGACTTTTAATAATTACTTGCTTTAATTCTTGACCACTTAATTTAATACGCACTGCGTTAATTGGATGCGGTAACATTTGATGAATATCATATTCTGTAATTTGATTACCATCAATTCCTTGTACAATTAAACCAGCATTAATAATCGTACAATCTGCATTCGTAAATTCAAACAAACTCTCTGCTAGCACATAAGATGTTTGTGAAATCATGTTCGTTCTTCTAGGTAATTGGATGGGATAATCTATGACAGCGTCACTAAGGAGTGCCTTGCCTTCCGCTTCAAAATGTGTTTCTACTTCAGGCAGCTTTTCTATAGGGTGAATCGTTGCTTCTTTATGCACTACAACATTATCTTCAATCTCTAAAGTAACCTCACCTAAGAAATAACCATATTTACCTGCAGCTGCCATAAGCACGCCATGATTAAATTCACCATTTTCGAAATAATGATGCGTATGACTTCCTAAAATCAAATCAATTTCAGGTATTTCTTGACATAACTTTTCGTCAAAAAAGACCCCTACATGACTCATAATAATTAATAAATCATAAGCACCTTCATTAGCACTTATCTCGTCTTTAATTGCTTCTAATGGATTCGTCACAACCCAGTCTAGCGCTCTATAAAACGGCGTAAATGGAGCTGTAGCAGCCACAAATAATATACGCACACCATCTATTACCTTAATAAATGATGAAGAGATATTATTTGGTAATTGACCGCGTTCATCAAAAACATTGGCACAAGTCACATCAAATTTTGCATTATCGTATAATGTGTTTAATGCATCATGAGATATCGTCATACCTTCGTTATTACCAATCGTAGCCAAATCACAATGTGCATCATTTAATAATTCAACATTTTTGATACCCATCGTTGCCTCAGTCACAGGCGCTGACAAATCAACGTGATCACCTATATCTAAGTAGAGCGAGGGATGATTCAATTTAGGTCTCTCTTGAGCTAAATACTCAGTGATACGTGCGTATTCATGTAGATGACTGTGTATATCATTCGTATGATAAATTGTTAATTTCATCTATGTTTTCCCTCCTCTTATTTTATAAAAATGATTTAATGATTAGATATATACCCATTATGAGCATGACTGCACGCAATAATGTAACGACAGTATTCGATTGAATGGATCGATTAATTTTGACACCTAATTTAGCACCAAAATAACTTGCTATAATTAAGATGATTGCATAACCCCAGGCTACGTGACCTTGTACGATATGACCTGCTGAACTGACAACACTTGAAAAGAAAATCATCATCATACTCGTACCTACCGCAACATGCGGTGGGAATCTAAATACAATGAGCATTAGTGGTGTCATTAAAGCACCGCCACCAATACCAAAGAGTCCTGTTAAAATACCAATAAATAATGTAGCCACAAATGCAACCAATGGTGGTACGTGATAGTGATATGTTTCCCCATGACCATCCACATAGGTTTTTTCATATTGTGGTTTCGCAAATACTTTTAAAGGCTTAATTTTATTTCTCACCATCAATAGGATGGCAACTAAGATTAAAAATATACCAAAATATAAATTAAATGATTCTAATGTCAGATAACGACTTATGATTGAACCAATTAATGAACCTGGTAGTAAGCCAAATAAAAATATCGATCCATTCTTAACATCAACTTGTTTTGTCTTAAGATAACCAAGTGTGGAAGATAAGCCGGTTACAATTAATATAACAGAAGATGTTCCGATAGCAATTTGAGGTGTTATGCCGTGTAACAAATCATTATCCACACCTAAGTATACAATTGTCGGAACTATTATTATGCCGCCACCAATACCTACTAAAGAGCCTATGACCGCTGACAAACCACCAATTAAAATCAATAATATAATTGTTAACATCTTATCGCTCCTAGAATAATTTTAATTGCTGTGGTGCTAATCCTTCGTAATCTATGCCCAACAAGCGTTGGTATGTTTTAGCATTTTGTGCTGCATGACCACCAGAATTATTATTAAATACAACATAAATTTTTTTGGCTTTATGTTCTAATACTTTAACTTTATTCACTAAATCTTGTAGTTCAGATTCACTGTAATCATATAGATATCTCACGTCGCGCCATGCCTCGTCGGTCATGTCCTTTTTCGTCCACCCGTGAACATTCCGACCATGATAACGTACAAATGCTTTTTCATGCGTGATTCTATTGACGAGCGGTATAGACCCTTGACCTGCTTGTGGTTCATCACAAACAGCATGGATGATGCGTTGTTGCGTTAAAAACGCCAATGTTTCTTCTTTAAATTGATCATTAAACCACGATTGATGCCTAAACTCGACACATATCGGAAAGTCTTTTAATTGTTCTCGCACGTATCTTATATATGTAATATTCGGTACGGTACAATCAAACCATGGTGGAAATTGAACTAATATCATAGCGAGTTTACTTTCATCTATTAGCGGTTGTAACATATCCTTAAATTGATCAAAAAGGCTTTGTCTTGTTTCTGCATAATCATGAAAATCAGCATGAAGTGTTAGTGCTTGATGTATTTTAACAATAAATTCAAAGCGTTCTGGTGTTTCTTTAATCCACTTTCTTATATTCCTTTCAGGTTGTATGGCATAATAAGTTGCATCAAGTTCCACTATTGGAAAGTGACTTGCGTATGTAATTAATTTATCTGTTTTTCGTTGCAAATCCTCATATAATGTATCGTGGTCGCCCCAACCTGTTAATCCAATATTTATCATATGTATCACCAAATTAATGATACCACAGATGATTTATGATATTCACTTGATTAAATTCAATTTACGATAACTTTAAAAAACTAAAGATTTTTATTTCAAATGATTTACTATGTATCATAAAAAATGAGACTAGCAACTTAATAATTCATTAAGCCTTCTAGTCTCGTCTTTGATAATTTTTCATATATGGCGTTGCAGTTATCGATTCATTATTTCATTTGCTTGTTTAACCACATTTTCTATTAGTGCCCAAGCCGACATATGTTGTACAAGCCTTGGACTTTGACCACTCCATAAATGTGTCCACTGCGCATTACCTTTATTTGCGGCTTCTTTGCGCAATGCATTTGTCAGTTGATTTTGTATCGGATAATCTGGAATTTCATCATCATATTCATTCATTTTATGAATAAATTCATTATCTATGCCTCTTGCTGGTTTACCAGTAATAACATTAGTGACAACTGTATCCGTTTCCTTACTTTGACTAATTGCATGCTTATATAGTTGACTTGCACCACTTTCATCTGATGTTAAAAATGCTGTGCCCATTTGAACACCTTCTGCGCCTAATACCATACTAGCCACTAATCCTCTACCATCCATAATCCCGCCTGCTGCTACGACTGGGATATTGATTTGATCAACCATTTGAGGAACTAAAGACATGGTGCCAATAAGCGGTGTAAGTTGGCTTGCAGTTTCAGAAAACGCGCCTCTATGACCACCTGCTTCACTACCTTGCGCAATGACCATATCCATTCCTGCAGATTCATTGGCTATTGCCTCTTCAACACTTGTTGCTGTGCCAATTAATTTAATATGACGTTCTTTTAATTTTTCAATAACTGTTTGTTCCGGAATACCAAATGTAAATGAAACCGCAGGCACACCTTTTTCAATAACTAGGTCAATCGCATCTTCAAATTGCTGTTTTTCAGTCATATTGATTACAGGCTCTTCTATATTAAATGCACGTCTATAGGGCTTTAACCATGCATTCATATGTTCCACTTTTTCAGGGATGTATAATTTATCACTTGGTACGAATAAATTGACTGCATAAGGTAAATCCGTTAATTCTTGAACATAAGTAATTTCTTGTTCTAATCTGTCTGATCTAAAATATCCAGCTCCAATTGTACCTAATCCACCAGCATTACTCACAGTTGCAACTAATTCAGGTGTCGTTGAACCAGCCATGCCCGCTTGAATAATTGGATATTTTACATTCAATAACCCAGTAACTCTTGTAGATAATTTCATACCAACATACTCCTTTAATACACGTCTAAGGCAAGTCGAGACGCAGACTACCTTATCCGTTTTGATTTGATCAGCAACCAACTCAAATTCACACTAGATAGATACTTCCTCAAAAACTATTTTTCACTATATGCTTTTTTCTGTAATTCTAATTTTTCCTTTTCTTCTTCGTCCATTTCATCTTCAATTTCCATTCCGAGCATCTCTTCAATCAGATCTTCATGAGAAACAATCGCATCGGTGCCACCATATTCATCTAACACAATCGCTAAATGCTTTCTTGAAACTGTCATTTTTCTTAACACCCACTCGGCTCTATTGTGCTCATTCACAAATAAAGGTTCAGATGTATAGTTTAAAATATCATTATCTGGTTCACGACTCCATGCAAGTAAGTATTTAGAATGGAAAATACCTATCACATCATCTATATCTTCATCATAGACTGGATATCTAGTGTAAGGCTTTGATACGACTGTCTCATATGCATCTTCGTATGAAACATCTGATGGAAAAGCTGTAACATTGATGCGTGGTGTTGTATCTATATCTGTAATCTTTAATTGCTCAAAATCCATGACACCTTGTATGCGATTTCGTTCTATTTCATTAAACGCACCTTCACTGCCTGCAATCGTCACCATCTGTCTAATTTCTTCTTTAGAAAAGCGCTTTGTCTCATCTGTACCATTTGATAGTGCTTTATTTATCAAATCTGTTAATGCATTTAATATCTTAGTGATTGGTTTAAAAATAAATACAAAAAATGAAATTGGTGTATAAATCAAACGCGACATTCTGTCAGGATAAGTGGCAGCGATAGATTTGGGTATAACTTCCGAAATAATGATAATTGCTATCGTAGTTACTGCTGTAGCTAACCCAACATTAATCCCCATATCAACTGCAAGAATTGTTACAAGTGTCGGTAAAATAATATTTGCAATATTATTACCTATTAAAATCGTAGTTATAAATTCGCTCGGTTTACTTAATAACTTTGCGAGTTTTCCGGCTTTTTTGTTTCCGTGTTGTGCATCTGTTTGTATCTTCATCCTGTTTGCAGCAGTTAAAGCTGTTTCACTTCCTGAAAAGAAAAATGAAGCAAACAAAAGTATGATTATAGCAATAATCATCAGTGCAAGACTCCTTTAGCAATCATTATTAAAAAACTTTATATTTTGATATTTTATTCCCTAATCCTATATATGATAAACACGCTTCCACTTGATAGATTAAATGATATAGCATATATCTAAAACCGAAATAAAGTTTATACGGTGTAGCTTCACTTTTTCATCATCCTCATGTTAAAGTACTTTATCACCATAATTTGCTCTACAAATTTAAATAACAGACAAGAGTATTTCTATGGCCAAAGTTCAATAATGCCAAAGTTGTGGTATGCCACTTGATAAAAAAACACCAGTTGGTACAGAAAGTGATGGTATTTTATCGAAAAAATACTGTCTTCATTGTTACCAAGATGGTGCTTTTACAATGAACCTAGATTTTGATGCAATGTACGCATATAACCTGAAAAGATTCCAATAATCCGATATGAATAAAGTTCAAAAATTCTTTTTAAACAAAATGTACACAAAAAAATTCATGGCAAAATTAGATCGTTGGCGTAAATGACACTAAGTTTATACACTATGTAATATGGCAAGCAATGTATATGATTACTTCCAACATTGAACCTGTATGTTTACACTGAAATCATATCAAAAAAACACGAGTATACACTATAGTTAAAGTATCACTTGATGCACACTTTAACCATAGGTATTACTCGTGTTTTATTATTTTATAAAAGAAAGTTAGAGATTAGAAAATCTTAACCAATACTTCCTTCCATTTCGAATTTAATTAAACGGTTCATTTCAACAGCATATTCCATTGGAAGTTCTTTCGTGAATGGTTCAATGAAGCCCATTACGATCATTTCTGTAGCTTCTTCTTCAGAAATACCACGACTCATCAAGTAGAATAATTGTTCTTCAGAAACTTTTGAAACTTTCGCTTCATGCTCTAAAGAAATATTATCATTGAATACTTCATTATAAGGAATTGTATCTGAAGTTGACTCATTATCTAAAATTAAAGTATCACATTCGATGTTTGAACGCGCACCTTTCGCTTTACGACCAAAATGAACGATACCACGATAAACAACTTTACCGCCATCTTTAGAAATAGATTTAGAGACAATCGTTGAAGAAGTATTAGGTGCTTTATGAATCATTTTAGCGCCTGCATCTTGAACTTGTCCTTTACCAGCAAATGCAATCGATAATGTGCTACCTTTAGCGCCTTCGCCCATTAGTACACAGTTTGGATATTTCATAGTTAATTTAGAACCTAAGTTACCATCAACCCATTCCATGTTACCATTTTCGTATACTAATGTACGTTTCGTTACTAAGTTATAAACATTGTTTGCCCAGTTTTGGATTGTTGTATAACGCACGTGTGCATCTTTATGAACAATAATTTCAACAACAGCTGAGTGTAATGAGCTTGTTGAGTAAACAGGGGCAGTACAACCTTCAACATAGTTCACTGAAGCACCTTCATCTGCAATGATTAAAGTACGTTCGAATTGTCCCATATTTTCTGAGTTAATACGGAAATAAGCTTGTAATGGTGTATCTAATTTAATATTTTTAGGTACGTAGATGAATGAACCACCTGACCATACAGCTGAGTTTAACGCTGAGAATTTGTTATCTGCAGCTGGCACAACCGTTGAGAAATACTGCTTAAATAACTCTTCGTTTTCTCTTAAAGCACTGTCTGTATCTTTAAAGATAATGCCTTTATCTTCAAGTTCTTTTTCCATATTATGGTAAACAACTTCTGACTCATATTGTGCTGAAACACCAGCAAGATATTTTTGCTCTGCTTCTGGAATACCAAGTTTATCAAATGTACGTTTGATTTCTTCTGGCACTTCATCCCAAGAACGTTCAGTGTTCTCTGATGGCTTAACATAGTAAGTGATATCATCAAAATCCAATTCTGATAAATCCCCACCCCATTGTGGCATAGGCATTTTATAAAATTGTTTTAATGATTTCAATCTATAATTTAGCATCCATTCTGGTTCTTCTTTCATATTTGAAATTTCACGGACAATATTTTCCGTCAAACCGCGTTCTGATCTAAAAATGGAAACATCTTCATCGTGGAAACCATATTGATAATTCCCAACATCAGGTGCTTTTTTAGCCATTTAAATCACTCCTTTTATATATTAAAAAACGACTAACGTGCTAATTGATTTGTCTGTTATTTGCATTTTTTACTTTATCTCATAGAGACTGTTATTCTATCTATACATATTCACGTTTATTTATCTTGTTGTTCTTTCCAGTTTGAATGGAATTTTACACAATGTCAACGTATCAATTCGAATGAATCTTTACTCTTCTGTATTGCCTTCCTTTTCAACTGTACCCTTTTCAAGTGCTTTCCAAGCTAATGTGGCACATTTAATTCTTGCTGGAAATTGCGCAACACCTTGTAACGCTTCAATGTCGCCCATATCTTCGCTAATTTCATATTCTTCACCAAGCATCATTTTTGAAAATTCTTGGCTCATTTTCATAGCGTCAGCCAATGTGTGACCTTTGACCGCTTCTGTCATCATAGAAGCGCTCGACATAGAAATAGAACAACCTTCACCATCAAATTTAGCATCTTTAATGAAACCATCTTCGATGTCAAACGTTAGATGAATGCGATCCCCACAAGTTGGATTGTTCATGTCTACCGTCATAGAACCATTGTCTAAAGTACCTTTATTTCTAGGACTTTTATAATGATCCATTATAACTGAACGATACAACTGATTTAAATTATTAAAATTCATATGAGAAAAACTCCTTCGTTTGTTTCAATGCTTCAACGAATTGGTCAATATCTTCTTTCGTGTTATAAATGTAAAAACTTGCACGCGCTGTAGAAGATTGATTTAACCATTTCATAAGTGGTTGTGCACAATGATGCCCTGCTCTTACTGCTACGCCTTCAGTATCTACTGCAGTCGCAACGTCATGTGCATGAACATCAACCATATTAAAAGTAATGACACCTGCACGTTTGTCTTTGGCAGGTCCATAAATTTCAATACCATCTACTTCTGACATTTTATCATAAGCGTATGCAGTTAATTCTGATTCATGTTGATGAATCGCTTCGAAGCCAATATTTTGTAAATATCTAATTGCTTCGGCCAAACCAATTGCCTGTGCAATTAATGGTGTACCAGCTTCAAATTTAGTCGGTAAATCTGCCCATGAAGCATCGTACTTACTTACAAAATCTATCATGTCACCGCCGAATTCGGTAGGCTCCATTTTATTAAGTAGCGTACGTTTACCATACAGAACACCAATACCTGTTGGCCCTAGCATTTTATGGCCACTAAAGCTATAGAAATCGACATCTAACGCTTGCATATCTAGTGCCATATGAGGCGCAGCTTGTGCACCATCAACACTGATAATTGCACCGTGTTGGTGTGCGATTTCAGTAATTGCTTTAATATCATTAATCGTACCTAAGACATTAGAAACATGTGCAATCGCAACAATTTTAGTATTATCATTGATTGTTGCCTTAACATCTTCTAACGCTAATTGCCCATCTTCAGTCATTGGTATAAATTTCAAATGTGCATTTTTACGTTTAGCTAATTGTTGCCACGGCACAATATTTGCATGATGTTCCATTTCAGTAACAACAATCTCATCACCTTCAGAAACATGTGCGTCACCATAACTATGTGCAACAATATTAATAGAAGCCGTTGTACCTCTTGTAAAAATGACTTCCTCAAAATATTTAGCATTAATGAAACGTCTGACCGTTTCACGTGCACTCTCGTAACCATCTGTTGCTAATGAACCAAGTGTGTGAACACCACGATGCACATTTGAGTTATAACGTTTGTAATAATCCGCCATAACATCAATCACTTGAACAGGCGTTTGGCTAGTGGCCGTTGTATCTAAATACGCTAATCTTTTGCCATTCACTTGTTGGTTGAGAATCGGAAAATCTTTTATAATTTCAGTAACATTTAATGTATCAGTCAAATTATTCACAGGCCTTCCTTAATTAAGAATCAATAATCAGACCTTAGTAAAGGTTCAATCATAACTTGTAAAACGTATTTAATAACCATTTACATACGTTCAAATTTTGACATCACAATTTAATTACTACTGTCCTTGACTACATTTATTTTTGTTAATTATTTGTTTACTTTAAGTTCAATTACTTCACGTAATTGGCGTTTTACATCTTCGATAGGTAATTCACGTACTACTGGATCTAAGAAGCCGTGAATAACTAAACGTTCAGCTTCTTGACGAGAAATACCACGACTCATTAAGTAATAAAGTTGTTCTGGGTCTACACGACCAACAGAAGCTGCATGTCCAGCCTCTACATCGTCTTCATCAATTAATAAGATTGGGTTAGCATCTCCTCGAGCATTTTCAGATAGCATTAATACACGAGATTCTTGGTTTGCATTTGATTTCGTACCACCATGTTTAATATAACCAATACCATTAAATACAGTTGAAGCACTTTCAAGCATAACACCGTGTTTTAAAATATAACCAATCGTTTCTTTACCATATTGAACAATTTTAGAAGTTAAATTGATTTTTTGACTTCCAGTTCCAACTACCACGGACTTCAATTCACTTTCAGAACGATCACCGATTAAGTTAGTTGTATTATCAATAATTTGACTACCTTCATTCATTAGACCTAAAGCCCAATTAATCTTCGCATCAGCATCTGCTGTACCACGACGAATGATATGACCCGTAAAGCCTTTATCTAAATAATCAACTGATCCGTAAGTGATTTTTGAGTTAGCACCAGCAATTACTTCTGAAATAATGTTTAGTTGATTGCCTTCACCGTCTGCATTTGATAAATAGTTTTCTACGTATGTTACTTCTGCACTTTCTTCAGCAGCAATAATAACATGATTGTAAAAACTTGCTTGGTTGTCATCATGTAACACAACATATTGAATAGGGTGCTCCACGACAACGTTTTTAGGTACGTAAACAAACATACCACCGTTTAATAACGCTGTGTGTAACGCAGTCAATCTATGCTCATCCACAACTACTGCTTCTTTCATGAAATATTGTTTCACTAAATCTGGGTGATTTACTAACGCATCTGCTAAGCCTTCTACAATGACACCGTCATTTTTTGCAGAGTCAGAAACTTTAGAAAAAGCAAGTGTATTATTATGTTGGATAATTAAATTTTCTGAGTTCTCAATATCAATAATCTCTTTAACAGCTTCTGGCAATGCTTCTAATGATTGATATACATCGCCTGTCGTTTCATGTTGTTTAAATGAGTCAAAATCCCATCTATTAATTTTTGTTTTATCTGGTTTTGGCATTTCTAAAGTTTCAGTTAATTTCAACGCTTCTTTACGTAATTCTGTTAACCAAGCTGGCTCATTATGGGCTTGTGAATACTCAACAAGTTGCGCTTCAGAAATGTTCAAAGTTTCAGTCGTCATACTATTTTCCTCCCATTTGATGATTATATGATTTAATTCATCGGCTTAAATCAAGACCTTAAATCTTCATCTAAATTAATATATTTAATATGAGTTGAGACTTATTCTGCAGCACCGAACTCTTCTTTAACCCATTCATAACCTTCTTCTTCAAGGCGTTTCGCTAATTCAGGACCGCCTGAAGTAACTACTTTACCACCATACATTACATGAACGTGATCAGGTGTGATGTAGTTTAATAGACGTTGATAGTGCGTAATGATTAATGAACCGAACTCTTTACCACGCATTTGGTTGATACCTTTAGAAACAACTTTTAGCGCATCGATATCTAAACCAGAGTCAATTTCATCTAAAATAGCAAATTTAGGTTCTAACATCATTAATTGTAAAATCTCATTACGTTTTTTCTCTCCGCCTGAGAAACCTTCATTTAAATAACGTTGAGCCATATCTTGATCTATATCTAAATAGTCCATTTCTTTATCAAGTTTCTTAATGAATTGCATTAAGTTAATTTCTTCGCCTTCTTCACGCTTTGCATTAATTGCTGAACGCATGAAATCTGCATTAGTTACACCAGTGATTTCTGATGGATATTGCATTGCTAAGAAAAGACCTGCTTTCGCACGTTCGTCAACTTCTAATTCTAAGATGTTGACGCCATCTAAGATAACTTCCCCTTGAGTTACTTCAAAGCTAGGGTGTCCCATGATTGCAGATGATAATGTTGATTTACCCGTACCATTTGGCCCCATAATTGCGTGTATTTCACCAGTGTTAATTGTTAAGTTAACACCTTTTAAGATTTCTTTATCTTCTATAGACACATGTAGGTCTTTAATTTCTAATGTTGATGGCATACATATTCCCTCCGTATTATATGATATGTTTTCCTATCTAGTTTATAATAATTTTAATCTACAGTCAAAAGACTGAGCCCTTGTTACATCATCTCATTATAACGTAGTTATAGGTGAATATAAACCTTTTCAAGTGCTAAATTAAAATCGTTATTAAAACACAATCATTTTCGATAATAATAGTAAGTATTTCTTAACTGATAAAAAACGATATCATGTTCTCAATGGTAATTTTCCGCAATATAATCAAAAATATATTTTTTACATCCTTTTTATTTTACGTGTTTCATTATTGTAATAGGCCATATTATGCTATTATCATTAATACATTTTATTTAAGAAAGGAATTGAATATGTCAAAAATCAAATGGTCAAATCTTTGGAAAGGTTTTGCGATGGGAACGACAGATCTCGTACCTGGTGTTAGTGGCGGTACAATCGCGCTCTTACTGGGTATATACGATGATTTTATACGTTCTATCAGTGGTCTTTTTTCAAAACGTTTTTGGGAAAGTTTAAAGTTTTTACTGCCTATCGGTATCGGCATGGTAGTTGCAATCGGTTTACTTAGTAAACTAATCAACTATTTACTTAATACGCATACTGTTCCAACAATGTTCTTTTTTGTAGGTTTAATTGGTGGTATCATCCCCTATTTATTGAAAACTTCTCGTTTTAAACACACTTTTACAACACCGCATTATTTATTATTAGTTGTAGGCATTATCATCATAGTAATGATGACTGTGATGAATAGTGGTGATAAGCATGCGGGAGAAACACTATCACTTTCAACAGGACTTATATTAAAATATTTTATTGCTGGCGCATGTGCTTCTAGTGCAATGTTATTACCAGGCATTTCAGGTTCATTTATGTTACTCGTATTCGGTGTTTACGGTACAATCATGTATGCTATTTCTGAATTTGTTTCACTTAACTTTGCAGCTTTACCTATTTTAATTACTGTCGGTTGTGGCGTATTATTCGGATTCTTGTGTTCTAGTAAATTAATCCAATATTTATTGTCTTATTATACTTATTTAACATACGCATTAATCATAGGATTTGTAATCGGTTCACTATATGCTGTATTCCCCGGTTTACCAAGTACAATAATGATTTGGATTATATCAATCGTTACACTGTTATTAGGTTTTGTGATCAGTTATAGATTAGGTAGGGTGACCGCCGATTAACCGTTTCAACCTAAATTATAATCATGCTTCAAAAAATCACTCAGTGTAATACGTTACACTAGCCATGAATTCTTAATTTTTATATAATAGAATATCAATCGGTATAGATTGAATAACAAATCAATGGAGGAATTAATTAATTTTTGGGAACCCTTATTAGTTTAATCACATTTATAGTATTACTTGCATTAACTGCATTCTTTGTTGCGACAGAATTCGCAATCGTCAAAGTACGTTCATCTCGTATCAATTCACTTGCTAGTGGAAATAATAAAAATGCGATTGCCGCTAAAAAAGTCGTAACGCATTTAGATGAATACCTAGCTGCTTGTCAATTAGGTATCACAATTACCGCTCTAGGAATAGGTATGGTCGGTGAATCCACTTTCGAATTTTTATTACATCCCTTATTTAGTAGTATTGGACTTTCTGAAACAATGATCCATATATTCACCTTAATCAGTGCTTTTGTTATTGCGACTTACTTACACGTTGTTGTTGGAGAAATGGCACCTAAGACCATTGCAATTCAAAAAGCTGAACAAATCACATTAATCATTGCCAAACCAATCATTATGTTTTACAAAATATTTTATCCATTTATATATATCCTTAACGGTTCGGCGCGTTTAATTTTAAAAATGTTCGGCATGCAACCTGCTAAAGAAAGTGAATTGTATCATTCAGAAGAAGAGTTAAAGCTATTAATTAAAGAAAGTCACGAAGGTGGAGAGATCTCTGAAAACGAATTAACTCATATTAATCGTGCCTTCGCTTTTGATGAAATGAAAATAAAAGACGGTTATCTACCTTTAGAAAAAGTTTCTGTTATCGATATAAATAGCGATATAAATGAAACAAAATCTTATGTAAACAATGCAAACTATACTAGATTTCCGGTAATCAAAGATAATCCAACGAACATTGTTGGCTACATTCATTCAAAAGATTTATTAAATGACAGTGTCACTTCAGTTCAGGAAATCACACACGATATCCTTAAAATTAAATTGACTACAAAATATCATCAGGTACTTGAACAAATGAAATCGCAACAAATTCATATCGCCCTTGTTGAAGATGAAAATCAACAAGCTATAGGTATCATTACAATGGAAAACATTTTAGAAAATATCGTCGGCGATATTAAAGATGAACACGATTAACATAAAATAATAAAACATAGGCGCAATAGGCACATATCATAAGACGTGACCTATTGCGCTTTTTTGTAAATTTAATTCTATATGACAAAATAACTTATGCAGAGGAGCGATCAATATTCAATACATTAAACATTTGCCTGGAAAATGGAAGATTATTGCGTCAACGTTTAATATGTGGACTTCTGGCAAAAAAGCAAATCCTTCTATCTCTTATTCAATAATAGAAAAGGAACCATTAATATTGCTAGACAAAGTACAGTATCAAACAAAATACAAAACAAAATCTATCTTAGGTTATGATAAATTAAAGGACGATCAATTTACTTGGACAGGCAAAGGATTGTTACGATGTTTCTCTAGCAAGTGGCGTATTATTTATTTAGATTCCGATATACTTATTATTCAATTTTCTTCCACTTTAGTAACAAAAGCGGGTATGGACATGCTAATCAAAGAAGAAGATGCAGGCAAATTATATAAAAAACGATTAAAGCATCAACCGAACTCATTTAATTTAAGTAAAGACATTATACAAAGTTTCCAATGGTTAATTTGATTTAAAAATTGAAAAACTAAAGTGTTTTTAATTGGTATTTAAATTTTAGGAATTAATGAACATTACAGAGCAAAATTTAATATTAGTTTCCAAACATCAAATTTTTTGAAAGACATTAAAATTAAATTTAGCGATTCATTTGAACTTTTCTGTATCGCAAATACAACAAACTATAGCGCGTTTAGTAATAATAATGAAAAACAAACGTATAGTAACTATACTTCTTTTACATGTGTAACGTAAAAAATAACTATCACTCGTCTTTTACTTTGTAGTTTTAGTTTTAAATAATGCCGTTTCACAATATTCCAAACATAAAAACAACCCTCTAACTATTTGAGTTAAAGGGTTTGTTAATATATTCAATATTATTTTGCTGGTACAACTGCACCATCGTAATGATCGTTGATGTAATCTTTAATTTCTTTAGATTGTAATACATCCATTAAAGCTTTGATTTTTTTATCGTTTTTATGTCCATCTTTAACTGCAATTAGGTTTGCATATGGATTATCTTTCGCTTTTTCTAAGACAATAGAATCATCTTTAGGGCTTAATTTTTGATCAATAGCAAAGTTAGAGTTAATGATGACGGCATCCGCATCTTCATTTTGATAAATTTTTGGTAAATATTCTGCTGATTGTTTGTTGTTAAATTTGATATCTTTTTTATTTTCTACAATATCATCAAATTTAGCATCTTCAATTTTAACACCTTTTTTAATTTTAATAAGTCCAGCGTCTTGGAAGAATTTTAAGAAACGACCTTCTTCAGCAGGATTATTTGAAACATAGACAGTAGCACCTTTAGGTAAATCTTTTAAACTTTTATATTTTTTAGAATATACGGCCATAGGTTCTAAATGAACATTACCTGCAGATTCAATCTTATAGCCTTTATCTTTTTTCTCAGTGTTTAAGTAAGGTGTATGTTGGAAGAAATTTGCGTCAATTTCTCCTTTATCTAATAATTTATTAGGTGTTGTATAATCATTGATTGTTTTAATCTTTAAATCATAACCTTTATCTTTTAATAACGGTTTTGCTTTTTCAAGAATTTCAGCGTGTGGCGCTGGTGAAGCACCAACAGTAATCGTCTTATCTTTACCGCCACCACCGTTACCACATGCTGCTAGAACAAGTGCAAGCACAACGACCGAAGCTAAACTTAATAACTTTTTCATATAAAAATCTCCCCTTTATGAATTTATCTTTTATCAATTTTATTTGTTGCCCAATCACCAATAAATTGAATAATGAACACAATAATAAGTATTAAAATAGTTGAAACAAATATGACATCATTTTGATTACGTGTGAATCCTGTTAAATAAGCTAAGTTACCTAAACCACCTGCACCGATGACACCTGCAACTGCTGTAGAACCAACTAATGCGATGGCTGTCACTGTGATGCCAGATACTAATGCTGGCATTGCTTCTGGTAAAAGTACTTTTCTCACTACAGTCCAAGTACTCGCTCCCATTGACCAAGCCGCTTCGATTACACCTTTATCAATTTCTTTAAATGCGATTTCCACTAATCTTGCATAGAATGGTGCTGCACTGATGATTAATGCTGGCAATGCACCTGTAGGACCACTGATTGTGCCTAATACTAAACTTGTAAATGGAATTAACAATAAGATTAAAATGATAAACGGAATCGCTCTGAATAAATTCACAATGAATGAAACAATGCTATAAAATACTCTAGCGACTGGCGACTTACTTTTAGCTGATAAAAAGAGCAAGACACCTAAAATAATTCCTAAAACAAATGCAAATATTGTTGCTATTACCGTCATATAGATGGTTTCATATGTTGCAACCCAAACTTCTTCCCAGCTTACGTTTGGCATTGTAAACATTTCTCGGAGGATATCGCTTAATGAATTACCCATGTCTAACCACCTCCACAGATACATGTTGTGCCTCTAAATCATTCTTGAATTTTTCAAATTTTTCTGAATTTGCAACGGCAAATTGTATGATTAAAAATCCGATAGAACCGTCTTTTGTATGTTTAATATTAGCTTCCAAAATATTGACATCTAAATTGTGTGTCTTCGTTATGTATGACACTAATGGTTCCGTTGCGTTGTTCCCAGTAAAATTCAAACGCACAACGTAATCATTTTCATTAAGTGACACGAGTTCACTAATTGATTCGTCGAAGTCATCATTTAAGTCATCCTTCACAAAGCGTTTTGTCACATCGTGTTGTGGATTTTCGAATACACTTGAAACTTTGCCTTGTTCTATCACTTTACCATTTTCCATTACTGCAACTTCATCGCAAATACGTCTAATGACATGCATTTCATGTGTAATAATAACGATGGTTAAGTTTCTTTCTTCTTTTATTTTCAATAATAGTTCTAATATTTCATCTGTTGTCTGTGGATCTAATGCACTTGTCGCTTCATCACATAATAATACAGATGGTTCGTTAGCTAATGCTCTCGCAATACCCACACGTTGTTTTTGCCCACCTGATAATTCTGAAGGATAAGCATCTTCTCTCCCTTTCAATCCGACCAATTCCACTAACTCAAGCGCACGTTGCTTGGCTTCTTGTCGTGAAATCCCTGCGATTTCTAATGGGAATGTAATATTGTTTAATACAGTACGTGACCATAATAAATTGAAATGTTGAAAAATCATACTCACTTTTTGACGTTTTTTTCTTAAGTCCGATTTTGATAGCTTACCTATAGTGTCACCATCTATAATAACGTCTCCTGATGTTGGTTGCTCAAGATGATTTAAAAGTCTTATTAATGTACTTTTCCCCGCACCTGAAAAACCAACAACACCAAAAATTGAGCCTGATTGAATACTTAAATCAACATGATCTACAGCAAGTACGTCCTGTTTTTTCGTTTTGTACCTTTTGACTATTTGATTTAACTCAATCATTCTGTTGCCTCCTCGTATTGCTTTGTTTCAATTAAATAAAAAATGCTTTCCCTATGTTCATTGAAGAATAGAGAAAGCAACGTTTGCTTCTCTCATCTTCTAAAGTTTCTATGAACTTTATGTGAATTGGCACCATTTCTGTTACAGACGGTTGCCGGGCTTCAAAGGGCACATCCCTCCACCTCTCGTGATAAGAGTTTCGTTATTTAATTATTTTTAATCCTACCATCGCACTAATGATTCGTCAATAATTATTTTAAATTTTCTAACAAATTAGGGACGGATTGAAATGCGTAAATTCTTTTTTGCTCTTCACCTTTTGACATCAACATCAACACAGGTACAGATTGTATTTCATGTTCCTGACTAAAATCTGGATGAAAATTCAAATCGATTTTAGTAATTGGTAATTTTAATATTTCATTAGCAATGTCTAACATTCTTTCAGAAACTTTACAGGTACCACATGTCGGTGTGTATCCAAATATAAGATATTTTTCCTGATTTATATGTTCATCTATATTGACGCGTTGTTGATTTGTTAACTTCATGTTAATAAACTTACCCTTTCAGCTATATAATCCAATTTCGCTTTAGCTACTTTTTCTTCATCCTTTACCGTAAACCCATGCTTTTCAAGCACTCTGGATAAATATCGTTTAGGACAACGTGCAACCTCACAATATTGTTTATCTATTCTTATATGTCTACTTTCACTTAAATATCGTTTAAACCATTTTCGAATTTTTTCACCTTCATCATCGGCATCGACAAGTATATACACTTGTTTATCGTATAATGTATCAATCATTTCATCAATTTTATCGACACCCATCGTACCATTAGTACAAATAATATCGATTGGTTGATCGATTACTTGTTTTACCCGCTTTTTGTCTGACTTTCCTTCTACAATAATTACTTGGTTTAGTATCGCCATGACATCCACCCTCTAAATGTTGATAGTAAATTTCTCTATTTAGTTCTTCACAATACTGAGTGACCATAAACATCCTTTACAGTTTTCTAATTTCATCTTATTATGGCAATCCATTTTTGTCAGCTAAATACACTTACCTACAACAAATGACTACGTCTGCATTTACAAAGTCTTAACAATTTTTTGATTAGTCTCATTTGAATATAGATAAAAAAAGGTAAAATAAAAACTCCAAGATAGTTATATCATGGAGTTCTATGTAATATTATTCACCAATCATTTCAGAATATTGTTCTGCTGACATTAATTCATCTAATTGACTTTCGTCACTTAATTCAACTTTTACCATCCAAGCTTTTTCGTAAGGTGATTCATTTACGAATTCTGGACTGTCTTCTAGTTCTTCATTAGATTCTAAAACTTTACCTGATACTGGCGCATAAAGTTCTGAAACTGTTTTTACGGACTCAACACTACCAAACGTGTCGCCTTCATTAATTTCATCATCAACTTCTGGTAATTCAACGAATACGATATCGCCAAGTTCACCTTGTGCATATTCAGTGATACCAATTGTTACTGTATTACCTTCAACTTTTACCCACTCATGTTCTTTAGAATATTTTAATTCACTCGGTACTGCCACGAGAATCCCCTCCTAAATGTTTTTACATATTAATGATGCCATATGAATAGCATACAATCAACTATTTAATGGCATCTTTAAATTATTATAATGTTTTCGAAAAACACCGGTAAAGCGTTTTCATTATTTTGTCAAAATAATAGTCCAACGTAATTTAATCGCCTTTATTATTTTATGACAACCAAGTTGCTTTATATTCGTCTTCTTTAAATCCAACAGTTACTTTGTCACCTGAAATCGCTAGCGGTCTTTTAACCAACATGCCATTGGCAGATAATAAATCTAACTTTTCATCATCTGTTAAATCTTTAAGTTTATCTTTTAAACCTAATTCACGATATTTAGCGCCATGCGTATTGAACAATTTATTAATATCGATATCAGTTACTTCTAGTATTTCTTTAAACTCATTTTTAGTTGGTGTATGCTGTACGATATCTATGGGTTCAAAACTCACACCGTAATCTTGTAAAAATTTAGCTGCTTTTTTACAAGTTGTACAATTAGGATACTGGTAAAATTTTATCATGATTCTGTACCTCCTATAACTAGTTATCACTAATATATCAAATTTGTTACAAAAACGCTCTAATTAATAAGCTGATTTTTTTTATAACATACAATCGTCCGTTATAATGGTATTACTAATATCAAAAAAAGGAGCAAAATCAATGAAACCTATTAACACAAATGATGCATTTAAAGAAACAATTCAAAGCGATAATCCAGTGATTGTAAAATTCGAAGCTGGTTGGTGCCCTGATTGTAAAGCAATGGATATGTGGATTGATCCAATTCAAGAAAAATACAATGATTATGGTTGGTTCACTGTTAACCGTGATGAATTAGAAGATGTTGCAGCAGAAAATGACGTTATGGGCATCCCTAGTTTACTCGTATTCAAAAATGGTGAAAAATTAGCACACCTACATTCTGCTAATGCGAAATCACCAGATCAAGTTGAATCATTTTTAGAAGAAACGTTTAAATAATCACTTAATTTTTAAACAATAAAAGGAAGCTGAAACATCTTTAGTTATGTTTCAGCTTCCTTTTTAATATGATGCAATGCATCATAGTACTTATAGCAATTAAAATTTTTCTATTATTTCATTAAAGTGACGCTCTCTATGAGGGAACTCGTCTTCTAAATCTGTTAAATATAACAAGCCCACTAATTTTTCATCATCTTTAACCCCAAAGAGTTCTCTAATTTCTGGTGTAAAAATATATGCAGGTGATTTCCAACATGTACCTATACCTGCTTCGTGTAATAAGAGCATTAAATTTTGAGCAAATGCACCAAAAGCCATATGATTTTCCAAGTTTTCTTTTTGTCTAGGATCTTCTTTGACAATTAAAGCAAGCATACCACCTAAATGTGTGGCTACTTCATAATGGTTTTGCTGTTTTTTCTGTAAATTAGGAAATGCTATTTCTGATAATTGTTTACTCATATCTCCTAATCTATCTTTTGCAATATGAACTACTCTCCAAGGTTCTCTTAGACCATGGTTAGGCGCATCTGTAGCCTGTTTGATTGCTTTGTATAAAGCGTCGTCATCTATAGTCATATCTCTTTTAAAAATTTTAACACTTCTACGATTCGCAATTGCTTCTTGTAGTTCCATTATATATCGCCCTTTCGTCAATGATAACTATTTTCAATTATAAGACAGGTACAATATATTTTCAAATTACTCGTACATACTAAGTTGCTTTTTTAACGTGGAAACATGTATTTGTCCCGGCGCTTTGGGTGTGTCTAAACAGCCATATGAAATCGACCCTCCAAATACACCCTGTGCTGTTCTTGATATTAAACCAATCTTAGACATGGCAATGCCCACTACATGTTGCGAAACAACATCTGCAGTATCAGACATTGCATTCAATAGGTTTAGTACATCCTGTTTACCATGAGGCATCACAGCAACTTTTATATAATCCGAATCAAGCTGCTGCATTTTATAAAATAAATGCTTTAACGCTTCAAGCTTTGGTGTTTCCTTAAAATTATGGTGAGACAGTACGACTTGAACTTGATTTTTATGAGCTAGTTCAATCAGTTCTTGTAAAATATTGAATGATCTAGTTTGATCAAATTCTATATCTAACATATCTATATTTTGGCAATTAGCAATTTTCCTTAGAATTTGTATATAGTCATCCTCCCCAAAATCACCTAAACCACCTTGATTTGAAGTTCGATACGTCACTAATAGCTTTTTATTTAGTTTTAAACTTTGAAGATCTTCAACAACTTTTTCGATAGCAATTTCGTTTAGATTTGTCCATTGATCGATTCGTAATTCAATAATATCAATTGAATCTTGAAACTGTATTAAATCATCTATCGTTGATTGTGAGAGTTCTTGTTCTGGTGCAATGGTTACAGCAACTTTTACTTCAGTCATTTAAAAACGCCCTCTTTTTAATAATATTTATAATTGTATAACAACTTCGAAAAAAATTACAAATAATCCTTAAATTATATTTTCTTGATATCTTAGAATGATTTAAATTTTATTTGTTGGGTAAAGAATAAATATGAAAATTTTAGGAGGTAATAAGTATGGCAGTAAATTATGAAACAAAAGCGACAAATACAGGTGGACGTAATGGACACGTTCAAACTGATGATAAAGCAATTGATGTAGCGATTGTACCACCAGCTCAAGCCGATGCTGAAAAAGGTACGAACCCAGAGCAATTGTTCGCAGCAGGTTACGCTTCATGCTTTAATGGTGCTTTCGATTTAATCTTAAAACAAAATAAAGTAAGAGGCGCTGAGCCAGAAGTTACTTTGACTGTTCGTTTAGAAGATGATCCAGAAGCAGAGAGCCCTAAATTAAGTGTTTCTATTGATGCAAAAGTTAAAAACGTATTATCTCAAGAAGAAGCAGAGAAATATTTACAAGATGCGCATGAGTTTTGTCCTTATTCAAAAGCGACACGTGGTAATATAGAAGTTGACTTAAATGTAGCAGTTGTAGATTAATATTAATATGTAATTCCCCCGAAATTCTAAATTGAATTTCGGGGGTTTTCTTTGCTATTCAGTTCTTGTTGCTTGTTCTTGAAGTCTCATGTTTTAAATACTTTTAATTGTCTTTATATTGGTTATACAGACATACAATTAATATTGAAAAAGAAATAAGAATAAGCACGATTAAAGAAACTATGATTGTTACTAAAGCCCCCATAATTTATGCCTCCGCTTTCATTTATATAACTCACCATATTATAGCATAATTATCCTATTTAATTTCGTTACTTAAAAATTATATTAAGGAATGGTTTAAACTTTATAAAAATATATTTTTTTATAACTTGAATTCTAAATTTATACATATCTTTACAAAAAATTAAATATAGTATTGCTCAAATAAATTTTTTCCTTTAGTATTATATATAAATCGCTTAACTACAGTACTTATACTTAATAATTTAGTTTTCTGGATAAGGAGGGAATAAATGACTCATATTCGTTATTTAACAATTGAAGATCTTCCTATATATCACGCGCTTTTACTACAAGGTATTGATAAGAAACTTGAGGTTATGGCATGGAAACTGCAAAATAAAAAATGTCTTGAAGAGGCAAATATTTCTAGAATCCTATCACCGGAGACTACGGACTACAATATTATCGGTGCATTTGATGGTGAGGAATTAATTGGTGCTGTCACATTAATTCATACAAATCGATATAGTATAGCGCATAAAGCTACATTGGAAAACATGTGTGTAAAAGGTGAAAATCACAACGCACGAGCATCTATATCAAACTTGTTAATGCGTAAAGTCTTCGAAATATGTGATGAAAAACAAATTGAGATTTTAATGACTTCCCTTGTTTCAAATAATATTAGTGGCAAAGTATTTTTCAGCAATCTCAATTTTGAGACACTGGTTTTGGAACAACACGCTAGAAAATATGAAGACTATTACGTAGATGAACATTGGCTCATTTACTACTTTAACAAGCAAGATATCGAGTTATTCGAATAAATCATACCGTTGATACCTATTAATTAAAATACGCCATATATTGGTGAATAAAGCGTTTGTATTAATGATTGACTGTGTTTCATTTAACATGAATATATCATTCTACCTCTTAATATTTTAAAATAACTTGCAATCCTACGCATAAGCAAATATTATTTTTAAGTAAGTACAAAACAGTTTTAATTTTTTTAAATTGATATCATTTTAAAATACAAGAGAGGACTGAATAATTTGAAATATGCTACAACCATATTGTCACTATTCTTGTCGTTAATTACGTTAGCAACACCTTTACTTGCAATTGGAAAAGTTTTAGAAGGTAACCTACCTATTTTAACAGGTGGCTTATTTATCTTAGGTGTCTTATTAATTAACATTTACGCTTGTCTACATGGCGATCGTATTGCGAACATTTTTGCAATGTGCGTATCTATTTTTTCATTTATTTTATTAAGTTATCCAATATGGACAGCTTATATTTCTGGATTTATAGCTTAATCTCTTACATATCAATTCAATATAATATTTAAACCTCTATAATTCTAAAGTTATTTAGTTAATTATAGAGGCTTTTTTATTTTCAAATTATATGCCCTATTAATTAATATAAAGTTTTTTCATATTTTAATTTTACAAATCTTCTGAAAGCGCTATAATATAAAAAATAGGGGGGATTACAAATGAATTTAGCTATATTAGGTTTTATCATGATTATTATATTCATGGTATTAATTATGACACGTAAAATGTCAGCCTTAACTGCGTTAATTGTTATACCAACAATTTTTGCATTGATTGGTGGTTTTTATGCAGGTCTCGGTAAATTTATGCTAGATGGTATTGAAACCGTTGCACCAACAGGAATTATGCTTACTTTCGCAATACTCTATTTTGGTGTGATGATTGACGCGGGATTATTCGAACCTGTCATTAATCAAATTATAAAAGTCGTTAAAGGGGACCCAGTTAAAATCACTTTTGGTACTGTTATCTTAGCATCAATGGTAGCATTAGATGGCGATGGGACAACGACTTTCATTATCACTGTTACTGCAATGATGCCACTCTATAAAAAAATCGGCATGAGTTTATATACACTATCGACGCTGGCACTACTATCCATAGGTGTTATGAATATGTTACCTTGGGGTGGCCCGACGGCACGAGCAATTTCTTCACTGCAAGTCACTACTGAAGAAGTATTCGTACCAATTATTCCTGCTATGATTGCCGGAATTGTTTTTGCTTTTGGCGTTGCATACATATTAGGTAAACGTGCCAAAAAACATATCACATCTTATACAGATATTGACTTAGATGATATTAAACCTACAGATACAAAAGAAGAATCATTACTTAAAAGACCTAAAATGCTTATACCAAATGCCTTGCTTACCATTTCGTTGATCATATGTTTGGTCATTAGTATCATGCCTATTCCAGTTATGTTTATGCTTTGGTTTGGCGTTGCAATTTTACTCAATTATCCAAATCTCAGTATTCAAAATTCAGTTGTAAAAAAACACGCTGGCGATGTACTATCCGTTATTAGTTTAGTATTTGCCTCTGGTATCTTTACTGGTGTAATGAATGGTACTAAGATGGTCAATGAAATGGCTAACGCCTTGGTACACATTATTCCTGATGCAATGGGCAACCATTTTGCTTTAATCACTGCGATACTTAGTGGCCCATTCACCTACTTTATGGCAAATGATCCATTTTATTATGGTGTATTACCAATACTTGCTGAATCAGCGCAACAATTTGGTATCTCTAAAGTTGACATGGCAAGAGCTTCGGTATTAGGACAACCGCTTCATGTATTAAGTCCACTATATGCTGCAGGTTACTTACTTGTCGGTATGTTAGATATTGAATACGGACAAAACCAAAGAATCGTCATAAAATGGGCTATTGGTTCCAGTTTATTTATGATTATTGTAGCCTGTATCCTCGGTATTATACCTTGGTAAAGCATACACAGTAGCAAAAAAATAGATTTTAAATACCTACGACTATTATGATAGCGTAGGTTAGGATATAGACAAATCTACCACATTAATTTGTGGAAGATTTGTCTATTTTTTATATTTATTCATATATGTAGATCGTGCAGGACATATTTTTCCTATTGCATTGGCAGTCATTTGACCCAATTTCCATGGAAACAGCGCTAGCCGAAATCTACAAACTAAGACAGTGATTGCGTAAAGAGTGCGTAAAAACTGCCAACAAAGCCAAGACTTTGCCGACAGTTTGAATTACAACTATTAAGATGTCGAAATTTTTCGGGTCATTTTTTTATAATAAGTTCACAAAATGAGTTATATTTAAGCTTATATTTCTTTAAACCGCAACAGCACTATTCTATAAAATACTTTCAAATTTATATATGCTTTATGAATGATTCAAAAAATGACATAATAATAATTTATTTTTTGAATATCGTTTCATTTTCAACATACATGGGTAAAAGTTAACGTCGGATTTACAATATTAAGGAGTGTTTTTATGAATCAACTTAATGAATGTAATTACGTTAATCCATCTAAAGTTTCACTTGATTGGGAATGCTTTGTTGTAAGTAAAAGTGATATGGAACTAGATGGTTTACCTAAGGAACTCATTAACTCATGGATGGCTCAAAATATAATTGAACCTTTCTCGATCAGAAATAACGAAATAAATTTTAAAACTCAAGACATTAGAGACGCTTTGAGAAAACAAAATTGGTATTACGATAAGTAAACTTCTTTTTAATTATCTAAGTTCAATATTATTAAGGTATAAACTCAATGCTCTTTTTGCGGATGCTAATACTTCGTGATCAAAATAATGACTATAAAAATACGAGTTTAACTTAATAGAACTTGTTTCATATCTAGGGAAATTTTTATCTCTCATGATATTATGTGCAAGTTGCCCTAACGGTGTATCGTCTTCAATAAAACCAATTACAAAATCATAAAATGTCATAAGCGTTACCTCGACCATCTTTATTTTATTCGTTACACTGTTAATCTTTTTCAAATCTTTATTTAATCATAACAAATAATAACTATTTGTCTATTACGATACATTTTAAAATTTAAAAGTTTTTTAATTGTTTACTGTCGCCACAAGATTTAATTAAGAATTGTAAATTTTATAAAGTTTTTTTAATTATATGTTAATCTCTAACAATATATTTTAAAGCTGAGTGAAATATGCGTATCAGCCCACTTTTTATTGTCATATATTAATATATTAACAAAACAAACCCTACGCATTCATATGCGTAGGGTTTACTTGTATCCAAAAACTAAATTTCATTTCGTTTTACTCAGCCTAAATTGTATTGGTTTTAGACTAAGACATTACCGTTTTGATCTGCTGGTTTGAATAATGTTAAAATTGCGCCAATAATCGCTAAAATTTGTGGAATCCCTGTCCAACAAAATACTAGGAAAAGAATACCCATACCTGTTTTTCTTGCGTAAAATTTGTGAATACCAAAACTACCCAAGAAAACGGCTAAAACAATGTAAATTACTTTATTTACTTCATTCATCGTTCTATCTCCTATCTTCATTATATTACTCATATTATACATTAATCAGCTACTTAATTTAAAGTATATTACTTTTCACTATATCGTAACTCAAAGAATCTTTTTTCTAATCTCAAAATTTCTGTATAATTATCTGGCATGATTTCTGCACTTAATTCTATTAACTTATCTAAGATAAAATCCATTAATCTGGCATTATCTTTTGAATGTTCAAAATGTATTTTCACTTGTTCAATCATTGTATTTTCTACTAAAAGTAAAAGTGCACGTCCATATGCTTTATCTACCTTTCCTCTTTGAAAAGCAGGTTCTAAATAATTCAGAATTTCATCTACCTTTTCAAACTCACTAAAGCCAGTCTTAATATGTTCGTTTAGCTTATTTGCAATATCCTTAATTCGTTCATCTTCTTGATTATTATCAGGCATTAATGAATTTCTTACCTCAACTTTTTGTTGTACAATTTCAGATTCAACTTTTTCGAATGATTCTTGATATTCATCAATATTTTTGGATTGTAGTGATTCGATGCTTTGTTTCAATTGTTTTAAATTATTATCTTCCATTGAATTCGATATCCCCCTATAAAAGCTTGTCACAGTTTTAAATTACCTATTTTCCCTTTTTTCAAACTTCACTATAATTTGTATTATTGCTGCTTACACTTAAATATAAAACAGTAATTTCAATATTTCCCTATTGCTGTTTGTTAATTAGTGATAAAATGATAAGGCTATGAGATATAACAAAACTTGTTCAATGATTTAATTTTATTGAACTCACTATAAACATTTAAACATATTAAAGGAGGTGTAGTGATTTGAATCTACATTTCATGATTGTTTTTTGGCTATCTCTTGTCTTTTTAATTTGTGGTATCGTTTCACTTATCACATACAAATTAAGAGGTTCTGAACAAGCAAAAGAATCATTACTAGGCGTTACAGTAATGTTGCTTATTTTTGGTGTTGTAGGTATCCTATTTGCACTCATATTTAGTTAAATATTGTACCAAAGAATCTCTAATTTAATACGGATGCGCCCTTCAAAGTAGACATTTACTAAATGAAAACGACTTTGCAGGGCTTTTTTATAATCTAGCATAGTTAAATTATTTAAAAATATACTTTCTATAGCATGACTTTTGCTAGTTTAACTTAAGCATCCAGCTATAATTCATACGTTCATCCTATATTTTAATCTTTAATCAGTTAAAAAAGTGTAAATTAACAAAATCACTATTGCTAAAATAAAAAAGTAAACAAAGCGTTTAACTGCTCGCACCCTCTCATGTTGAACCTCATCTTTTGAGTGATTAGTATTTTCATGCAACCTGGTATTAATAAATAAGAATGGCATCGTTGCTAAAAATGCAAAAATGAGGCTAAGTATTACAATAATAAGAAAATTCATAACATCACCTCTAATGATTTTTATTTTCACTATGTTATTCCCTTAAAAATTCAATTTAACTGCGCTATTGTAAATCTCTTGAAATTGTATATTCATTGATACATTTAGTTTATAATATAATCAATACAATTTAACCATTTAGATTCACCTTAGGGAGTGTTATTTATGAAATTAACTTATTTACCTGAATGGCAGCTAATCAATCAAAGTAAACAAGCATTTGCTATTCAAGAAGATGAAAATTCAATTTCCTTAGTCAGTCCAATTAACGACTATGCTATGGGCATTTTAAGCCAAGTATTTTTTACTATTAAAAATGACGAAGTTACTGATACGTCAGTTGAAAACAATAGTCAATCCCTTGTTGCCGAAGTCAAAAAAGCCAATAAACAAATTGTTATTAAGGATATTTAAACGCCTTTATAATTACTAAAAACGGGTATATATTTAATAATCGTTATAACTTTATAGTTGTGGTACCTCATGTCATGAAACAGTGCGTAACTCAGTTTAATAAGATAGGTGTGTGATGGGAATGAAATTATTCAAAAATCTATTACTATTGCTAACTGGTGTACTTGTCGTTCGCGCTTTATTATTGAGTGTCGACAATTCAAATGAAGATAAAATTGAAAATAAAGTAAATGTGCAAGCGGAACAAAAATCATAACCTGTAACACTAAATAAACCTCATTCTTTCGTTCAATCAACTTTAGAATTGTGAGGTTTATTTTAATCTATGTCCATTCATATTTTCAATCATATATACAGTAAAGTGAGGTTACTATGCAACATTTCAAAACAAAAATTGAACACTTTCAAATCTATATTTATTTTTCTGCAATAATACTTGGCATACTGATAGGGACCAATTTCCCAGGTATATCTGGCATTTTAGAAACTTTTGTAGCTATATGTATCGCAATACTTATGTTTAGTATGTTTTCACAGATCCCCTTTTTCGAATTACAAAAGCGTGTCCTAAACTTAAAATTTGTGACAGCACTTATCATTGCTAATTTTGTCATTCTACCTATTTTCGTTTACTTTTTAATTTCTATTTTCAATATAAGCTCATCTGCAATATTAATTGGGCTATTTCTAGTACTATTAACACCATGTATTGATTACGTCATTGTTTTCACTGCTTTAGGTAAAGGCAACGCTCAATATATGCTTATCTCAACACCCATTTTATTTGTTTTACAAATTTTATTATTACCACTGTATTTAACAATGTTTTTAGATAAATCTATACTTACAATAATTGATATAGAGCCGTTTATACATTCTTTTTTCACATTTATAATTATTCCATTACTACTCGTATTGACTTTACAATTATTGAGTAAAAAATATTATGTGATGTCACAGACTTTAAAGGCCACTTCTTGGCTACCTGAACTCTTTATGTCACTGGTATTATTTACCGTGGTAGGTTCACAAATTAATAAAATCGCTAATGACTTATCGGTTGTTGTCAAAGTAGCGCCTATATATATTATCTTTATGCTAATCGCTCCTTTTATCGGATATTTCACGGGTAAACTTTTCCATTTAAAACCATCCATTTTACGGACATTAGCCTTTAGTACAAGCACTAGAAATGCCTTAGTCGTACTTCCCCTAGCATTATCATTACCAGGTCAGTGGGTTACAATAACCACAACAGTGATCATCACACAGACTTTAATTGAATTGATAGGTGAACTTTTTTATATAAAAATGATACCTTCGCTGATTAAATCGTAATACATTGATTCCTGCTTATTCTCTTAGCACCAAAATTAAAAATAAAGCGTATATTTTTTTATTATTATATAATTTAACATGATACAACTAAATTATTTGGTATAATTGATATGAATCGTAAAATGTTACTTTATAATATAAAATGACATATAAGCGCTATGTTTTTCATTTTCAAATACTTAAATTAACTTAGGAGATGAGCATGATGAAAAAAATTATTTTAGTATTATTGGGGATTGTTAGTCTGAGTTTTTTGATTAAGCCACTATTAAACATTGTCATTGATGACGAATTAGAAGAAGATGTCGTTGATGAAGATAGAACAACGAGTCAGTTTTAATACATTTTCACTTAGTATATACATACCAAAAGACAAGACATCCGTTGAAGCCTTGTCTTTTTAATGAGAACTTGTTTATATCGTCGCCATAACAATATCGAAGTAATGATCCACGTCACTGTTCTCATTTGATAATTCAATTTATTTCTTTTTATACGCTAATGATTTAAAATAATCATATATTTACTTTTTACACTTATGTGACCTCGCAAATTTTACCCTGAGGTGATGATATGAAAACTTTAAGAAAAATAAACGAAAATAACTTCATTATTTATCATATACAGACAGATTTAGGACTTATCATTAAAGTAAAAACAGATGCTAGCTTATCCCAATATCAAACAAATAACCTATTACAAAGCGTATCTAAAGAAATGGACGATAAACTTAGACAAAATGTTGAATGACTTCGATAATGATATAAAGCAGCAATGCTAAAATATACTTTTTAAAGTTATTTTAGTGTTGCTGCTTAGTTTTTTATTAATTTATTATGACAATAATAAATCCTATAAATAATACAAACGTTGATAATCTTGGTTTACTTTTCCCTAACAATCCACTAAGTAAGACCAGAGACAAACCTACTATTAATAATTGATTATTAAATGTTGTGATACCTAAAGCATCTCCGACCATCATAACGACACCATAAATAATAATCATACCGATGAATATACTGCAAATAAGCGAAAATATATTTAATAATTTCATATGTTACATCCCTTTTTAAAATTAAAACACGCCACTTCGAAAAGTGGCGTCAACCTCGAAAATATAATCGGCACTAGAGTTTGGAGGACTTCTTGTGCTTAGTTATATATACCCACTTTTATTAAATAAAAACACAAATAACTAATAATATCAAAATAACTACAATTTATTTTTTGCTACTTTGAAAACATTTAACTTTCAATACTTAATAATGGCAGTTGATAATAAATTAATTTTAATAAAATCAATCATACTGTTGGAAAACAATTTAATAAAAAGTTATCCTATAGATAAAGCATTAATAAAAAAACAGATTAATTATCTAGTTGAATTTAGTATTAGATATCATACATTTCGATAAATTATGGATATTTGCATTGAAATGTTTTTATAAAAAAGGGTGATGGAATGGAAGTATTACGTAAAGTTTATAAGGATGGCGAACCTGTTTATCATGTCAAAACAGATAAAGGCTTAGTTATTAGAATCAAAGGATCTGATGATTTAACAGATTCAGAAACCGAGGAACTACTATTACTCGTTTCGCAAGATGTTGACAAAATGAAAAAATAATCGCAAAACAATTAACATTTCAATGTTGTCACCAACCTCAAAATCAAGGGGCTTCAATTTTAATTCAATATAGAACACTGCGTCTATTTAATCCAATTAATTATTAGCGCCAACTAGAAAATGATTTTTCTTAGTTGGCGTTTTGTTTTGTAGATTATATGATTATAATAAAAATTCAAAGTAGATTTTTAAATATAACGATTATTACATCACTACCCATATTATATTTAAATTTGTGTACGCATTTTAAACGCAATATGTGGTATACCATCTTCCATATATGTATCCGAAACACTGTGAAAACCAAATGATTCATAAAATGGCTTTAAATGTGCTTGCCCTGAAATTTTTATTGTCGTGTTTTGATACAATTCATTTATTTTATTGATTGTCTCATTGATTATTTTGCGTCCATAGCCTTGATTTCTATAATTTTCGGAAACCAAAACTCTTCCAAAACTTACATGCTGTTCAAACGTTATAATTCTTGTATAAGCCACAATGTCATTCTCGTTGCTCAATATGACATGAATTGCATCTAGATCATAATCATCAACCTCTTGATATATACATTTTTGTTCTACGACAAACACGCGAATCCGAGCTTGATAAATTTGTATAAGTTCTTGACTAGTTACATCCCTCGTATGTTTTATATTTAATTCCATTATTTACCTCCCAAAAGCACACGTACACAAACCATAACCTTAGTAATTATTTATAGCAGTAATGTATCACTTATTTATATTTATTGCTCAACGATTTGAATCAAATTACCACATGTATCATCAAAAATAGCATATCTTATACCTTCAACTTCTTTTGGTTCAGTGTGAAATGTAATACCTTTATCAATCAATGCTTGATGTTCACCATCCAAGTTATCCACGCCGAACATTGTGACAGGAATCCCTGCCGCATATAGTCCTTCTTGATAGTCTTTAGATATAGGACTGACATTAGGCTCTAATACGATTTCAACGGGGTTAGTCGAATCTTTTTCTGTAACTGTTACCCATCTAAAACCACCGCCAATTTCAATATTATGTTTTGTCTTAAGCCCTAGTTTTTCAGTATAAAATTGTTGCGCCTTGTCTTGATCATCTACAAAATTGCTTGTCGCTATAATTCTCATTTATTTTCTCCTTATCTATGAAATCATTTTTACATCAAATATATGGTTTACATCTAAAATAACAACTTTTTGTTTGTATACACAATAAAATCAAAAAAACATTATATGATACGGTGGGATTTTTCAATAAAATATAAGTTTGTATTACAGAAATATATATACTACAATGGCACATGGATGTTGATTATCTATTTCTTTTAGGAGTGACTCGTTATGAAAAACCTTATGGAATTGCGCGAAAAATCTAATTTAAGTATTTCAAAACTAGCAATTAATTTAAACGCGAACTATAATACAGATATTAGAATTTGCCAAATTTGGGACTGGGAAAATGGCTATCGCAATGTTTCAAATAAAAACGCATCAATTTTAGCTGATTACTTTAATGTTTCTGAAAAAGAATTCATGCATTAATTTTAAGGGAACTTAATTATTTATATATTTAAGTGGGAAACGCATGTCCGTTCCCCACTTTTTATTATGCTTAATTTTTAAAGATAACTGTTATGATATAGTCTATACCTTCAACACTGTTCGTGACAGATGGTGTCACACTTACTAATTCCCAGTGTTGCTTATCATTGACGTATTGTAAAAATTCATTGACACGTTTATCAAAATCACTAAAACTTTCTTCATATTCCATATGCAATGTTTTTATTTCCATATTAATCACTCCTCTATTTTATTTATTATAAATTCTTCATTTTTCTAAAACAAATCAAACAAAATCACATCAGTTTTATTTAATTCAATTGTTGTAACCTTACTTTTTTAATTTTTATTTAATTCATTTTCAAGCCATTCAACGATTTCTTCAAAAATAAATTTATTTTGAGATTTTTCATTAAATATTTCATGTTGTAAGCGATCGTAGATATGTAATGACTTATGTACTGAACCTATTTCTTGAAAAAATTGTATAGAATCTTGATAACTTACTAAACCATCTTCTTTTCCATGTAAAATTAATACATTATCTGTAAAATTTTGAGCATGCGCTTTTAGGTATTCAATACCATCCATTAATGAAAAGATAAGCCCCATTGAAATTTGCTTCGCATTTAAGTCATCAAGTTCATATTTTTCCATTACTTCTTTTTCTGAACATACCCCTTCACCTAAACTATTTTCTAAATAAGTGTCCGGTGAGATGTTTTTATCAGGATTACCAAAAAGTTCATTATTATAACGTGTTAACGCACCTGAAGTTATCACGCCATCTACTTTATTTGGATGTTGTGTTCCATATAACGCAACGGTATAACCGCCCATACTATGTCCAATTAGATATACTTTACCGTCCATATGTGTCTTAACATCATTTGTGACCGCTTCTAAATCTTCAACAATTTCATCACTATTGCTGTAAAATGTTTGTTTTCCTTCTGAACGCCCGTGCCCTCTTTGATCATATCTTATGACATTAAAACCATTGTCATTTAAATAGCCTGTAATCTCATCATAGCGATCTAAATGTTCTGCTACCCCATGCACGATAATAATATTTGCTTTTGCTTCTTGAACATCATTCACTTTCATATAGAGTTTCGTATTATCTTTAGACTTCACATATTTAATATAATTCATATTAATCACTCCATTTTATTGAAATCATTCATACGTTACTTATTACCCTTTTTTCAAATAATTCATACGTTAAACATATATAGCATTTACTTATATATCATCTATTTGAATGCTATACTTATTTATACAAAATACATATTCCAAAGGATAACCATGTATAAATCAATCACATTAATGCGTACATTATTTAATTCATTAAATATAAGTGCTTTAGATCACTTAACATACGAAACCTATAATGCAGAATACGAAAGCTATTGTTTTCAAATTAATCATTGTAGCTATAGACACAGATTAGCTAAAAAAACACCAACAAAATCTGGTTACTTTGTTGTTTTCTGGACTAAAGACCACGATAACAACAATAGGCCATTTACATATCAAGAAGCTAAAGATATCTTAATCATTACGGTGCTTGATCATACACACAAAGGTCTCTTTATTATCCCCAAATCTGAATTACTTGCACAACGCTTACTATATTCGGAAAATAATAAAGGGAAAATGGCAGTGCGCGTTTACCCACCTTGGGAGGTCAATTTAAACCCATCAGCTCAAAAATCTCAAAAATGGCAAACGCAATATTTCATTGATCTAACACACACCACTGACTTACATTTACTGAAAAAGTTAATGACTGTTGAAGATTAATTCTTTAATGAATCACTCTTGCAATGGAAATCGTTAAAATATCATAGTTCTCCCAACTTTTTAATATCGGTTAATGATATGCTTAAATAGGAGCGTGATATAGATGTCAAAATATATATTGTCTTATAATTTAAATTCCATTTCATACGGTTACGAAAAATTACCGTCTCAATTAAATAATTTAGGAAGTGCTTTATTTATATACAGAGGCTTATGGCTTTTAAAAAGTAATTTAGACAAAACTACAATTTGTGAAAACATCAAAACTTACTTTACTTCTACCGATGATTTTCTAATATTTGAAATTGAACAAAGTCCATTAGGTACATTAAGTGAACAAAAGTATAACGAAATTCTGCAACTACTTGATGAGTAAACACATTCTACATGAATGTGTTTTTTACTTTTAAAATATCGTTCGTCTTACTTTAAAATGGATTTTAATTGCGTTAAATTTTATTATTTTGTATATTATAAGTATAAGAATTTTTAAAAATATATTTTTGAGGTGAATAACATGGCAGATGAAAGTAAATTTGAACAAGTTAAAGGTAACGTAAAAGAGACAGCAGGCAATGTTATGGATAACAAAGATTTAGAACAAGAAGGTAAAGAAAATAAAGCTTCTGGCAAAGCAAAAGAAGTAACTGAAAATGCAAAAGATAAAGTTAATGATTTTATAGACAAATTAAAAAAATAATATTGTGTCTACATCTATTTGTAGCTATCGTATATCGGCAAAGTGATCATCTTTGTCGATATTTTTGGATCAATATACTACAAAGGACACGCTAAAATAGATAAAACTAAATATTGCCCGCTTTTTAGTTGCAAATAAGTTTATGTATAGTACAATTGAACAAATCTTATCATTTCTATATATCATATAGTTAATGATGACTAACACAAATATTGTATCATTGTAGTTTCATAGCACTAGCTTCAATTTTACAAAATGCAATTTTAAGGGGATTTCTATGAAAATTATTAAATATGAAATTGGCGCTATCGACATAAGATATACAGTTGAAACAATTAAAGGTCATATATTTACACATTCATTTCCGAAAGACACGCCATCTAACAATGTAGAACGTTATTTAAAGCTACTATCTACCAATGTTGATGAACGAAAAGCAGAGATCTAGATAGCGGAAAGCTCTATTCGGATTAAAATATATATTTATACTAGGGATAGTTGTGTTATAAAACCATACTAATGACCATAAGCAAAAGGGACACAAAACCAAATCAAATTTCAATAAGTTCAAAATATAAAAAGAGAGTTCGTCCATTATAATTGGAGGAACTCTCTTTTTTAAACTGTTGTAGATTGAATATCTTTATTTATCTATTGTCGCCTTAATAATATAGTGGTTCAAAATGTTATCAATATATCCTTTTTCGCTTGTCATTCAATATTAAAGTAAATACTTAGGTGATTTTGAATAAGTATATAAACAAAATCATATTAAATGCTATTTTCAAAATTAATTAGCATTATCTAAAAAGAAGTCTAAAATTAAATTTAAAAATTGCTTTGGCGATTCTAAGTTAGCTAAATGTGCTGTATTAGGCATTGTAATCTTTTTTACATATGGTATTTCTTTAATCATTACCTCCGAAATATCATGAAAATCTTCAACATCATACTCACCATTAATAATTAATACAGGAATTCGTATATTTTTTAACTGTAAAATATGATCTTCGTTTTTTATTTCCTCACAGGAATTTTTTGCTTCAGGTTTAATTAAAAATTTCAACTGCATATCAACCACTAATTGTTTTACATCTGCGTTGATAAGTTCTACATCCCTATTTCTTGGTATCCAAGTTTTATAGTTTAACTTTGCTGTTTCTTCAATTTTTCCTTCTTGTAATAATCGTTCTTCATCTTCCTCATATTTTTGGAGAAAAGATGAACCTTTCCATCCACCTAAAGCTAGTGACAATAATGCTAAGCTCAGACACTTTTCCGGATTTTCTAAATAAAATCAATAGCTAATTTTCCACCAAATGAAGCAGCTAAAATATGAGTTGTTTTGATGTCCAAATGTGTCAGTAGTTCATTAATAATATTACTATGAGCATAATTCCCTTCAGTAAAATCACTAAAGCCAAAGCCAGGAAGATCAAATCTAACTACTCGATATTTTTCTGATAGTAAATGGAATTCTTTATCCCACATGCGCGAATCTGCAATTCCAGCATGCAGTAATAATATATTTTCACCATGACCTTTCGATTCAAAATAAATATTAGCTCCCGCAGCTTTAAAAAACCCTTTACCTTCATGTGTACTCATAGTATACGAACCCCCTGTTGATATCGATAAATAATGAGTCATACTTAAAACATGAATAAGATAAAATATTTTCTACCTTTCATATTTAACAGCTTCATTTCTTTGCGTTAACTTCTCATTTCTTTTTTGCAACTACACTTAAACTTTTAATAAGATAAAATTTACATTGCATGTTTTATACCCTTTTTAACTAAATACCAATTGATTGGATAACTTGTCATAAATCCGATTAACATCGCAATTTGCATTAAGAACCAATATTCAACATGATTAGACTGCATGTAAGTTGGACTAACAAAGAGATGCATAATAATCATAAAACCAAACATACCAATTTCAAAAGCAATTAACGATAGCGTATCGGCTTTGATTGCGTCTACTAAATCTCTACCTGGATGGTCATGTTTAATTTCCATGTGGAAGTATTGGAACATTAAACCGAAGATATAGGCTAATATAAATTCGATAATAAACTCTGTCACCATTTGATTATTAAAAAACAATAACCCCGTAAAGAAAACAACAGGCGCACCAATTAAGTCCCCCAATGAGCAACCAGCACTACAGTGTGTTGTAGAAACAACGACACTTTTCCAAAATGGCTTATTACTATGATGTTCATGATGATGCATCGTGTCATGGTGATGATCATGCTGGTGTGACATGTGATCAACTTCTTTTTCTTTGCCTAAACGATAATAAGCGATTAATCCTAAAATCGGAAAGTACAAGCCGGTTAATGGCCACACAATATTCATAATCATCATTTGACGTTGTGGATTTTTAAATATATCTAATAGTATAATTAAAAATTGTAATATTCCTACTATAATAAATATTAAAGATATCGTCACAAACATATTAAGACCTCCTAAGATTTTATATTCAAAGGTTAAAATTTCGAACTCATATTCACGGTCAGGAATAATACTATTCATACTACCCTAAAGCTTTTATTAAATTCATTATCCTATATTTTATGTATTTCAAATAAAAAAACAGCGATCCTCGTTATGATCACTGTTTTAATAAAAATTAATGTCTATGTTTTATGTAATAAAACTTACTTTGTAGTGCCAACAGTATTAAGTAGCACAATACCTAACGTAATAAAAATAATTGAAATTAAACCTATCATATTGAGTGTTTCTTTAAAAATAACTACTGATAAAATCGTACTCAATACCAAGCCTAAACCTGCCCATGTCGCATAGCTAATACTCAAAGGCAAATACTTCATAGCTAAACTAAAGAAGTAAAAACATATAATAAAAGAAATGATTGCGGTAATACTTGGAAACAGCTTACTAAACCCAACTGATGATTTAAGTGAAACTGTACCCGTAATTTCAGTGATAATTGCGATTAATAAGTATAAGTAAGGCATAAGACTCCTTTCAAAAAGACCAATTTGTCATCATATTTTCTTTAGTCATTATTCTATTATATCGAAAATACCTTATTAACTAAAATCGCCAACTCATAAGTAAGTTATTATATCGTTAGCACATTTAAAAATAGTGAAATTTAACGACACAATGCGATCTTTATTTTAAATTTCCTTCGACCTCAATTTAAACTTATAGTTGAGATGATTAATGCCAATGCAGACGCTTTTAAATATCTTTTTTCACACAAAAAAACACATCTATCATTAGATGTGTCATTTCAATAATTTATTGACTATATTCAGGTCTAATAAATATCATTTCTGGTTCATAATCATGAGTGACTTTATGGGCTACTTCCGTTTTATCCATGCCGCCGCCTTCCCAATTTTGATCTAAGGATTGAAATTGAGTGTAATTACCGTCGTAATTCCCATTAGTCACAATTGCAGTGTGCCCTGCACCATTACCATATGCGTCATTAAATACAACGATATCACCCGCAGTTGCTTTAAAATCTTCAGTGTTTTCATAAACTTGCGCTTCACCGATAAAATTATTTTCTTCAGGAATATCTTTAGCATAATCACCTTTTAGGCCATGACCGTATAAATAGTCCCACTGCTCATTGACTAAATCAAAACACTGCCAACCATAAGCATCATCATAATCCCAGCCTTGACCATTAAGAGATTCAACATGTTGTATTGCTTCATCCTGTGTATACTGCGTTGCTGCTGAAACACTATTGACATGACTATTAAAAATGACGCCTAACGTCATTAACAATATAAATATAAAACTTTTAACTATATAACGAAACATATAAATTCCTTTCATCAACTTTATAAGACATTCATTTTATTTTTCACTAAAATGAATATGATAAACCATCAAATTAAAACTTATCTTAAATTCAAATCACAAACAATCACTTAATATATGTAAAAGTAGTTTACCAAGCACATAAAAACAGACCGAAACGTCAATATACGTCTCAGTCTACAACATTTTATGCCCTTTAGATTATTGAAAATAACCCCTTTTTAAAAACATCTTAATTTGATACAGTTCGATTTCTACTTATTTTCCGCAATTAATCACTAACCGCAAAATAATTTCCCTGCCCATCTTGGAAGTTAAAGACACGTACGCCTGACATTTCAATAATTTCATGACCAGTTAAGCCTTTTTCCTTTAATTTCTCGTACAACGCATCGAAATCTTTCTCCTTGAACATTAATGATGGTGTACCAAGGTTCACTTCTGGACTATATTGATTCATAAATTCTTTTTCAATAATTGAAAGAGACGTTTCGACAGATGTATTAGGTGCAACTTCAATAGCTTTAAATCCCCTCTGCCAACTCTTCTTCTGAAATTACTACAAATCCCATTGTATCTACCCAAAATTCTACCGCTTTTGTTTGATCATCGACATATAACATTACTTGATTTAATTTTTCCATCAGTATATAACTCCTCCATTTTGATACATACACCATACCCATTTTATTGATATTAGCAAACATTTATCGTGTTAAGTCACCTTTATTACTCAAATTTTCAAAAAATAAGCATTTCTCTATAAATAAAATAATTATTTAAAGTTACTTTTTTGTTCACGAATTTAGTTTTACACACAAACAAAATACAATAAATAAATGATAATATTTAATTATATTTTAATGCAGCATATTTATTTCATGTATTTTGGGCGCTATATTACCAATTAATCATCATATTATTCTCTTTCTTTAAATACATAAAATACAAGTAGCTATATTTTAAAGGAGGTTTTATTATTAAAAAAGTTAGTATCATTATGCCTACTTACAATAATGGAAGTAAGCTAGAGCATACAATTCACTCTGTATTACAACAAACCATGGATAAAAGTGATTTTGAATTTATCATTATTGATGATCATTCAAATGATAATAAAACAGTGGAAATAATTAGACATTATTTAGTGAAATATCCAGAACTGATTAAGTTTAAACAATTAAGAAAAAATAGTGGTAATGCAAGTATTCCAAGAAATCATGGTATAAAAATGAGTAAAGCAGAATACATATTTTTCTTAGATTCCGATGACTTACTTCATCCCAATACGCTTAGTGATTTATATCATTATGGCCTCAAACATAATAGTGATTTGATTATTGGCAAATATGGCGTTCAGGGCAAAGGTAGAGGCGTACCTAAAGCAGCATTTGAAAAAGGAAATATTCCACAAGCAGATATTATAGAAAACAGCTTATTTTATACACTTTCGGTGCTAAAAATGTTCAAACGTAGTGTAATCGTAAAACAAAAATTCATGTTTAAAACAAATGCTAAGACCGCTGAAGATCAACTATTTACAATAGAGTTTTTAATGAATTCAAAAAAATATTCAATTAAAACAGATTACGAATATTATATTGTCGTTAATGATTTTTCTAATAAAAATCACTTATCTACAAACAAAAGTAAGCCTAAATCATACTTTTCTACAATATCTGAAATATACAAAGCTATTTATAGTAGTAAAATTTATAAAGATAAAGAAACACGTGATAAATTGGCAGGTAAATATACTACAAGACTGTTTCGACATGGACAACAGAAGCATTTTGCGTTAGGTAATCTTGATTACAAAGACAAAATTGAATGGTTAGATTATCTCTCTAAAACAATGAATCAAGTGCCTAGAAGTTCAGATAAATATGTAACTTCTCTATTTCATTTAAAATTAGAAGCTATCAGATAAAATGACTTATTATCTTTAATGATTGCAGAAAAGATATTAAAAGGAGAACAATGATGGATGAGTTCAATTACGATGATAGAAAATATCTAGAATTTAGAGTTACATAGCGTGTGATATACTATAACAAAAAGAACCATAACTCATAGTTAAGGTTCTTTTTGTTATGTGAAATAATATAAAAAGTTCAATGTATTATTTCACTATCCATAAAAATTTTATTCTAAGTTGGCATGATTTTGTTGTATCGTAGTTTCATCAATGTCATCTTCAGACATTAATCATAAAACCACACTATCTAAAAACATTAGAGAAGATTATTCAAACAAGCTTCCAAGTGGCTGCATTGAACCTTCTACGTCATGTTTTGTTCCTACAGGTAGAATTACCGATAAGTCGGATAGTTGACCAATTTTTGAATCTGATTTCGTAGTAATAAGCGCTACTTGCGCGCCGATTGAATTTGCTTTTTCTGCAAGTAAACGCAGATGCTCAGTTGAACCTGATCTCGAAAGAATAATAAATCATTACTGCTAATAGATGGTGTTGTAGTTTCTCCTACAACGTAGGACAGTTTACCTAATGGGTTTAATCGCATAGCAAAACTATTAGCAATAAATCCAGAACGGCCTTTATCAGCAACAAAAACACGAGGCGCTTGTGTCACTGATTCTTCAAAAGATTGGTAATCATTGTCTTCAAGGTGTGAAAATGTGCTTTCTAACTCCTTAACAGTAAGATCAAAATTATTAAATTCTGTCATAATTATCTACCTTCAATAGCATCTCTACATTGTTTTCTGGTGCTTTTGGATCATCAGTATTAGCAATACCCCCGATCACAATAACTAAATCTGGATTTTAAGAAACAATACTTTCGATAGTATCGAGTTTGATACCACCAGCCACCGCTACCTTAGAATTTTTAATTACAGATTTAACATTGCGTAAGTTCTCTAATGGTGATTGTCCTTGTGCTTTTAAATTATAATCGGTGTGTACTGCAATATAATCAGCACCCATTTCGTCTAATTCTTTTGCACGTTTTTCTATATCTTGAACAGCAATCACAAACAAGATGTTAACCAGCAAGAAAGTTGCGAACAGTTATTACAATTACCCAAACCAAAAGTAAAAGAAATTAAGAATCTTCCTGTAGCAATGACGATTAGACAAAAGAGATTCAATGGCAATTACACGTTCAGCTCCTTGTAATTTGGCAAATTTTTGTGCCATTAGTCCGATTGGACCGCAACCAAGTACAATTACAGTATCGCCAAATTTAACATCTGCGTGTTCGACACTCCAATAAGCTGTTGGGACCACATCAGATAAAAATAATACTTGTTCATCTTTCAATTCACTATCTGGAACCTTGAAGGATGAAAAGTCAGCAAATGGAACTCTTAAATACTCTGCTTGGCTGCCCAGTGGTTTCCATGCATAGCATTGCCAAAACCAAAAAGTCCACCATTATTCATTTTCCAACTTGACGTTGATGGATTAGAATTATCACACTGAGACTCCATTTCATTATTACAATAGAAGCAATCGCCACAACCTATGTTAAAAGGCATAACCACTCTGTCACCTTTTTTTAGGGTTTTAACGCCCTTTCCTACTTCCTCTAAAATTCCCATTGGCTCATGGCCAATAACAAAGCCTGGACCCATAAATAAATCGTCTTGATGATAAAGGTGTAAATCAGAAGGGCATATACCTGAAGCTGTTATTTTTATAATTGCATCCGTTGATTCTTCTATTATTGGATCATTTACTTCACGCACTTCCATATTTTTATGACCTTGATAAGTAACTGCTTTCATTTAAATCACCCTTAGTATTACAATGTAAACTCAAAAGAGTAAATTGATTTATTATTCTTTTGAGAGAAAATATAAGTTTATGTATTAAATATAAATATACATAATGTACATATAAATTATGTGAATTTATTGGATATAATAGCTTTTTTAAAAAGATAGTATATATAACAAAGGGTTGCCACTTAACAATTCCACGTCCTTTGGGTATACGTGGATTAAGGTATTCTCTAGGTATTCTCTAGGTATTTCTCGATAGTCACTTGTGTATTTATATTCATCTGGTCCATTTGGATTTATTACTTTCATATAATCACCTCAAAAAAATGGAATCGTTTTACTAGCTTTTATAATATCTTTTGTGAAGAAAAATTGTTTACCTTCTCCTGTGTATGCAGGATTTAAAATCATATTCGCTTTGGCATTGTACAACCACTCTGGATTAATACCAGAATTTAATATTTCTTGAAATTCTTGAAAGTTTTTATTCCAATCTAAATTTGGAATCATATAATCACCTCATGAATATAATAGAACGCTTGTTCATATAAATCAATTTAATATCTATTTTTCTTATAATCAATTATAATTAATCATTAGATAAATTCAGACAATCAAGGAGAATACATATGGATTACAAAAAAGAAATTG